>R24__coassemble_263_pt1 | contig 38436 bp, 29 predicted proteins | sample R24__metabat2_low_PE_011 | metagenome-assembled genome bin R24 | reverse complement strand
ATTTCTCTCTGCCATACAGCACCGAGAAATCCTAATGACCGATTTGGGTTTAACGGTGTAAAAAGTAATTCTTATTTTGTTTCACAAAAAAAATAGCGAAGGCAGAATCTACAAGAACAGATTCAGTCTTCGCTATTTAGTTTTTGTGCTTCTCGTAAAACAAAATGGCGTTGCAGATGTAGGAGGTTTTGTCGGGCACATTTTCGAGTATTTCGAAAACTTCCTCTGTTGCTCTAAAACCATAGTATTTAACGCCTTTTTTCTTTCGCCCAGCATTAGGGCGAGCACCGCCACGACCGTCTTTTTTGACCTCTGGCTCCATGTTTTCTTCTAAATTGTCTAACATATCCGAATAATTAAATATCTTTGCCACAAACCGAAAGAGTGAAAAGTGGTGCGGATTTCTCCGTACCTTTGGAATTAGCTTGTAACTATTTCTTAAAGAAAAACTTTACAACTTTGCCGAAGTCAAAAGTTATTGTTACAAACCAGACAGGAAAAAAACTTTTTGTTTTCTTTCGTTTTTTTTATTTGTTCTACTCGGGTTCTAATGCTACCTTCTTTATGTTGAGGACTAAAAGTTTTTAACATCGCGCAATTATAGTCCTTTCAGTTCTCGGGTGAGAATAACGTGTACTTTTCATTTTCCCATTTTTTTGAATAGCCACCAACAACTTTCATAAACTTCACTTCTGGGCAGTCTATGTCTTGCATATCGCTCTTTCTCAACAAGACATCTGGCTTTTCTTTTGTTTTCTCGTAAGTTGAAATTATAGAATTATAAACAGTCTTGTTCGTTCCCCAGTTCTTTGGAGAATTGTTATACAAAACTTTTTCCATTGAGACTGCGAGCATCAAGTCCCATTTACTACCAATCAATATCGTTTTTTTACCAAGCAACGGCTTTACTTTCCTAATGAAATATGAGAAATTTGCGGCTTTTACAGAATCTGTATACGCGTATTTCAACATCGGGCAGTTTTCTACCTCAAATCGTCTTTCACTTCTCGATGTATATTCAGTAAAAGCGTTATTGTTTGAGGAAAAGCAATTATACACTATCGCCACGCACAACGAAGCAGTGTATAAATAAAAAGTGAGCCGACAAGCAACATTATTTCTTTTCACAAGTATTAAAGAATAAAATACAAACGGAGCTATTGCCGCTGCATAAATGTAAGAAATAGAGACTCTAAAATAATAGTCTGAGCCGAAAGGCATCACATACAGTACCACCAACAATAGTAAAGCCAAGAATCTGTTTGGTTTAGAATATTTTACCACATACAACAAAACGAACGAAGCCCAAGCCAAGAAATATGTTCGTATTGTCAATGGCATTACAACAAACGTATGAACAGATTTGGCAATAAATGCCACGATTATAAGATATGCAATCCATTTAAATTTAAGTTTGTAGGCATACTTCACAAGTACAAGAACCGCTACATTTTTCAGCATTATAACCAAAATGCTTTTTATCTGCACCGCTGCCTCAGACAACATCGAAAACAAATTGTGCGAATCGTCGGCATCCTGCGAAAGTCTTGCTATGCCAACGAAACCGTTATAAAGCTCTACCAAGTCTCCTTTCGTGTATATTATCAAAAAGAAAGACAGAATGCCAGCCACGAAGCCCAACACACCAACAACAAGGAACTTTGGAATGCTTATACGCTTATCATTACAGAACAGAAAGACATACGATGCAAAAGCAAGATACACCACATTCGGCACACGAGCAAATATATTCAAGGCAAAGACAAAGCCGCTGAAGAAAATACATGCTTTGCTTGCTTTTTCAACAGCCTTTACCATCAACAATATCGACAAGACACAGAGTGAAGCCGACAAATCATCATAATAAAACTCAATCGGACGGTTGCACAAAACCATCAGCGACATCAACGTTCCACCGACAATACAAATGTTCGGTATTTTGTTTCTTAATAACCTGAAAACACAATAGAACAGAAACAGATAGTTAAGAATCTGCAAAATCCTAAGTCCCAATAGTTTTGCAGAAAACATTTTCAGAAACAGATTGCTTATCAAAGCCGTAAGATAGAATGGCGATGTCTTCAGGCTCGAATAGTTCATCGCACTATCCAAGTCTATCGAATATGACAAATAAAAAGCCGAATCCAAGACAGAAATTCCGTCAGTTATGAAATAAAGTTTATAGCAGATTGTATAAACAAATATCACGAGCAACGCAAGCTTGTCATTTTTGTTTATGCAATCAGCAATGCCTTGAAAAAACGCCAATGGGACTTTCAAAAACTTCGTCATTTCTCTATCTGTTTTTTATTTAAAAGATTCTTCCGGTTTTATAAAGCGTAAAAAGAGGATGCATCTTTTTATACACCCTCTTTTTCTATTTTTATCAATCAGATTTATTACTGTGGACGGCTGTAGTTTGGAGCCTCGCTGGTGATGATTACCTCGTGCGGATGACTCTCGAGCATACCTGCGTTTGTGATGCGTGTGAACTTGGCATCGTGAAGTTTCTCGATATTTGCAGCACCGCAGTAGCCCATTCCCGAACGGAGACCGCCAATCAACTGATAGATAACCTCCTGAACTGTGCCTTTATAAGGAACACGACCTGCGATTCCCTCTGGAACGAGTTTCTTTACATCCTTTACGTTGCCTTGGAAGTAGCGGTCTTTAGAACCATTCTCCATTGCCTCGAGCGAGCCCATGCCTCGGTATGACTTGAACTTACGTCCGTTGAAGATGATTGTGTCGCCTGGACTCTCCTCTGTACCAGCAACGAGCGAGCCAATCATTACGCAATATCCGCCGGCTGCAAGAGCCTTGACGATATCGCCTGAATAGCGCAGACCGCCATCGGCAATCAACGGAACATCTGTGCCCTTCAGAGCCTGAGCCACATCGTAAACGGCTGTAAGTTGAGGAACTCCGACACCGGCAACAACACGGGTTGTACAGATTGAACCCGGACCGATACCAACCTTAACGCCATCGGCTCCTGCCTCTACCAAACACTTGGCAGCCTCGCCTGTGGCTACGTTACCTACTACTATATCAACATTTGGGAACAAGCGCTTTGCCTCTTTCAACTTCTCGATTACCGACTTTGAATGACCGTGAGCAGTATCGATAACGATTGCATCGACGCCTGCATCGACCAAAGCCTTCATGCGGTCGAAAGTATCGGCTGTTACACCAACGCCTGCTGCCACGCGAAGACGGCCTTTAGCATCCTTGCACGCCATTGGCTTGTCCTTGGCCTTTGTAATGTCCTTGTAAGTTATAAGACCAATCAACTTGCCATCATTGTCAACCACAGGAAGTTTCTCTATCTTGTGCTCCTGAAGGATTGTAGCGGCAGCCTCCATGTCGGCCTGCTGATGGGTTGTGATAAGGTTGTCCTTTGACATTACCTCGTCTACAAGACGGTCAAGATTCTTCTCGAAGCGGAGGTCGCGGTTTGTCACGATTCCGACGAGCTTGTTGTTGTCATCTACCACAGGAATACCGCCGATATGATACTCAGACATGATGTCGAGGGCATCCTTTACGGTTGCGCCCACCTGAATGGTTACAGGGTCGTAAATCATACCGTTTTCAGCACGCTTAACAATGGCAACCTGACGAGCCTGCTCCTCGATAGACATATTCTTGTGGATAACGCCGATGCCGCCCTCGCGAGCAATGGCAATAGCCATCTTTGCCTCGGTAACAGTATCCATAGCGGCTGTTACGAAAGGAATCTTAAGCTCAATGTTACGTGAAAAACGTGTTGAAAGTTCAACTGTTTTCGGAAGGACTTCCGAATAGGCTGGGATTAACAAAACATCGTCGAATGTTAATCCATCCATTACAATCTTATCTGCAATAAATGATGACATAAATAGTAAGTATAAAATTTATTGCGCGCAAAATTAGTGATAATTTTTCAAATAGATGGTATAAATCGGCTAAATATTTTCCGTTTGGTTAAACTTTTCAGGATTTTCTTCGAAACAGTAGCCGAAGCCCTGGCGGCTCACCACGTTTTGCGAATACTGCCCGAGTTTCTTGCGTATTCGCGCGATGTTTACATTTATGGTGCGCTCGGTAACCACAACGCCCTCCCAGATTTCAGACATAAGTTGCTGGCGCGACACTACATTTCCGCGGTTTGCAAGAAGTTTGCAGAGAAGGGCGAACTCGGTTCGGGTGAAACCAACCTGAACGCCATCGACCGTAACCGTCTTCTTGTCGATGTTTACCTGAAGTCCACGATACGACAGAAGTCTTTTTCCGAGGCGCGCCTCAACGACGTTCATCACATAGTCGCCCAAACGTTCGCAGTCTGAAACAATCTCCTCGAAGTTTGAACTGATGAAATATGAATAGTGTTGCACGTCTACGTTCCGGATGCTCTCGGCTTTCAGGCGGTCGCGCATGGCATTGATGTCGTGCTCAATCTCTTGCGAGGTTTCGATTGAGAGTTCACTACGGCGACCGTTTATCACCACAATCATCTGCGTAAGCGACTCGTTTACGAGAGCGAACATCTCGTGCAGGCTGGCATACTGCTGCGGCGTGAAATCCTCGCGGCCTTCCTTGCGCTGCTTGATGGTTCGTGCAATCTTTGAGCAGGCATCACCAACCGATTCGAGTTCGCCTATCTGCCTGAGCATATCGCGCACCTTCGACTTAGTATCGTCCGAAAGCCGTTCGTTGCTCACCTCGCCAAGATATGCGGCAATCTCGGCCTCCATGTTGTCGGCAATCTCCTCGTACTTACAGATGCGCTCGTACTGGCGGTCGAACTCAGCGTTGTCCTTCTCATCGAGCAGGCTCTGCACCAACCCGAACATGCGCTGCATCCGTTCGGCAAAGTGTGCAACCTCCTTCTGCGCCTGCAATACCGAAATCTCGGGCGTTGACATCAGTCCGCCGTTGATGAAATGCAGAGCCGACAGTTTTTTCTTCTCGTTGGCTTTGTCAGGAAGAATACGGCAGACGATTTTTTCAATCTGCGGAATGAACCAGATGAGGACAGCCGTATTCAGCACGTTAAAGCAAGTGTGGAAGAGGGCAAGCACCACCGGGATTCGCTCGGGCTGACCGCCATCGTGAGCCGAATATCCCACGATGTGGCATACCATATCGACAAACGGATAGAACACGCACAGAATCCAGCACACGCCAAAGAGGTTGAAAACCAAGTGCGCCAATGCCGCCCTGCGAGCAGGCGTTCCGGCACCGAGCGCGGCCAGATTGGCGGTTGCCGTGGTTCCGATATTCTCGCCCATAACCAGCGCGATGCCCAGATAAATAGGAAGCACTCCGGTTGAGCAGAGAAGAATGGTTATTGCCATTACCGCCGCCGACGACTGCACGATGCAGGTGATAACTGTTCCGGCGGCAAGGAAGATGAGCACCGTGAGATAACTGTCGGTATTGAACGAAGAGAAGAAACTGACAACGGCGGCGTTGTGCTCAAGATTCATGCTCTTGCCCACTCCGCTAAGCAGCACCAGCGACCAGAAGAGGAATGCCAGTCCGAACAGAAAATCGCCGGCAAATCGATGTTTCTTCTGCCAAATAAGAAAGATACCAACAATGAACGCAGGAAAGACTACGCAGGTGAGGTCTATGCTGTATCCCAGCGACATAATCCACGCCGTGAGAGTTGTTCCGATGTTGGCACCCATGATTACAGATATTGCCTGAGCCAAGGTAAGCAGTCCGGCAGAAACGAACGACACCGTCATGACCGTTGTTGCCGACGACGACTGCACGGCGCAGGTAACAAACGTTCCGGTAAGCATTCCGCTGAATCGGTTCGAGGTCATCCTTCCAAGAATGTGTCTCAGACTCGAGCCTGCCATTTTCTGCAAGGCATCGCTCATCATCTTCATTCCGTAAACAAGAAGAGCCAGCGAACCAAGCAGTTTAAAAATAATGTCGATAGTCATTTTTCAGTTGTTGTTTTTTATTTTCGCAACAAATTTACAAAAATATGCAGAAAAAGACCACATCGGCACGGTTACAAAACGGTTACAAATAATCATTAGCGTAAAAAAGAAAGGCCCGCGGCCTTAATTAAAAAAGCCGCGAGCCAATCCCTTCGCTTATTCAAGAGTCAGGCATTGAGAGCCTGAACGATATCGTCGAAAATATCGTCTACATCTTCAAGACCGATGCTCAGACGTATTGTCGTGTCCTTAACATCCATAGCCTTCTTCTGACTTCCGCTGAAAGGTCCGAAGATTGTTGAGTACGGATGAATGGCAAGCGTCTTGTTGTCGAACAGATTAGTGGCACGATGAACCACCTTCAGATTGTTTATGAAACTGTAACACGACTGGCGGTCGGCCAAGTCGATGGTAAGCATCGCACCAGCCGTTTTGCCATACTGTCTTTGAGCCAGTTCGTAGAACGGATTATCTTCCAAGCCGATGTAGTTTACGCTTACAATCTGCGGAACATCTCGAAGCCGCTTGGCAAGTTCGAGCGTGTTGCGGCTCTGCACGGCATAGCGCGCGTGGAGCGACTCCAAGCCGAGGGTCTGCATGTAAGCCGCATGGGGAGTCATGTATCCACCCAGATTGAACAGAAGTTCGAAACGGATGCGCTGATTAAAGACGCCGAACGTTCCGTAGTCGATAATCAGTCCGCCAAGCGATGTTGCTCCGCCCGAAATGTACTTCGTACTGCTCACAACCTGAACATCAATACCCAAAGCCTTGGCATCGAACTCGGTAAACGGAATCATGGTTGTGTCGGCAATGAGCGGAATGCCGTTCTTGCGTGCCACCTCGGCAAGAGCAGCAACGTCGGCAACCTCCATCTGCGGATTAGTAACGATTTCGAGGAAGATGCAGCAGGTGTGCTCGTCTACGGCAGCCTCAACAGCATCAATGTCGAGCAGATTTACCGCCTTGCTGTCTACTCCAAGCCTGCCGAGAGTCTTGTTTATCAACGAAACCGTGTTACCGAACAGATGATTGCTCGTTACGATGTTGCTTCCGCTCTGCGCCACGGCTATCAGCGCATTAGATATGGCCGCCATGCCCGAGTTGAAGGCAAAGACATTCTGCGCATCGGTTAGTTCCTTCACCCTGTCTTCGAAAAAAGTAACCGTTGGGTTCATAACTCTCGAATAATCAGGTTCGAGAACCCTTCCGCAGAAGGCATCGGCCATTGCCTGCGCACTGTCGAACTCGAAGGCGGCACAATGATATACCGGCATGCTCAAAGCGCCGTATGGATCTTTTTTACTGTAGTTTGTCTTTGTTGCTACTGTCTGTTTGCTCATAACTTTACTGTTTTTATTTCTTATTAACTATTGCACAAACGCACGAATCGCTCCACACGTTTTCTGCTGTTTCAACCATATCAATTATCGTAAAAATAGGAAGGATAATTCCCATTATGCCCACGGGTGAGCCGTTGCCGGCCATCAGCGAGAGCGTTAGGAAGTAGCATCCCATCGGGACTCCGGCGTTGCCGATGGCAGAAATCACCGCAATGACAAGCCACAAGAGCATCGTTGGGAGCGTGAGAACCGTTCCGCCGTTCTGCATCACAAAGAGCGATGTAACCAAGATGAAGGCGGCGCATCCGTTCATGTTTATCGTAGTACAGATGGGCAGGACAAAGCGCGCCACATCTGGACGCACGCCCAGATTATCCTCGGCCGAACGCATCGTTACAGGCAGAGTGGCTGCCGAACTCTTTGTGAAGAGAGCCATCAGCACGGCCGGCGACATTGCCCTGAAAACCTTCAGAGGATTAAGTCCGCGAACCAGAAGGAACAGCGGTAGAACGACGAAGAACTGTATGATGTTTCCGCCAAGGATTACCGCCACATACTTGCCAAGCGAGCCGACGATTACGCCTGCCGTAATCTGAGCCGAGAGTTGGGCGGCAAACGCAACGATTCCGACGGGCAATGCCCATATCAGTGCGCGGATAAGCGTAAACAGAAGTTCCTGTAAGGCTGAGAAAAACTTTACGAGCACTTCCTTGTTATCGCTCTGCGGCATGAAGGCGAGAGCCAGTCCTACTGAAGAGGCGATGATGAGAATACTCAGCACGTTTCCGTTGATGAACGGCTGAAGTACGTTGCTCGGAATAACATTCAAGATGTGGTCGTAGTACGACAGCGACTCCAGATTCTGCGGAACGTCTACGCTTCCCATCTTCACCACCTCCTCGGGAAGATTCTCGGGCGCGATGACAACGTACAGAACCAATCCGACGGCAGCCGCCGAAACGGTTGTCAGCAGCGTGTAAGTAAGCGTATGCGCGAATATCTTTCCGGCATTGTTCTTTGTGCCGAGCGATGCCAGCGTGGTTATCACGGCAAGCGCGATGGTTGGCACGGCCACAAACTGAAACAGCCGCGTAAACGACGACGCAATGAAATTAAACAGCGCGTTGAGCCATTCAATCTCCAAAACTCCAAGAATTGCGCCCAACACGAGCGCACCAATCCATATTACTATATTTTTCATCCTTTTATATTGTTTTTTGCTTCCTAAACTCACGTCATAGCGACCATGCCAGATTAAGGTAGAAGTTTCGTCCCTTCTGCGGAATGTCGCACCAGTCTGAAAATGCCGAATATCTCTTGTCGAGCAGATTCTCAACACCAGCCCTCACAGTTAGTAACGCCTTGCGGAGCGAAAAATTATACGAACCGCTCAGTCCGAGCACAACATATTCGGGAGTCTCGCTCTCGCCATACTTCGCAGCATAGTTTGTCTGGCGTGCATTTCCCTTTACATCGAACTGAACTCTTGCACCGCCCTTGGCATAAGCCACATTCGCCGCATAGCTGAAAGGTGATACCAACGGTAGGTTGTCGCCCTCATCATCCGTTCCGAGGGCATAGCCTAGCGAGCCGTTCAGCTCCAATTCTTTCAGAATCTGCCACTTGGCAGTAAAGTTTGTATTGATGATGCGCGCATCGCTCAGGTTTCCGTACACCTTAACGCCCTTTGCGCCTATCGTCATGGCACTGAGGCGATTCTCAAAATGCCCTATGATGTAGTTGCTGAAGAAGAAGGCGTTGGCATCAATCTGAAGCGATAGGCGTTTTATTCCGCTGAACTTTGCCGATGCGTTCACCTCCACCGCCGATTCGTTCTTCAGAGCCGGATTGCCGATGTAGTCGAACTGGTCGAACGTGTTATTGAGATAATATCCGTATGCCTCGGTAACTGTAGGAGCACGACTGCCCCACCCTGCGCCAACCGACAGAAGCCAGTCTTTCGGCGTGAACGAGTAGCCCAGTGCCACCCTTCCGGTTGTCTGCCTGTATTCGTCCGTCATCTTAGGGAAGAAAACCTTCTGCGCCTTGTAGCCCTCCTCGTTGTTCAGTTTCTGCGTCTGAAAGGCTATTTTTGCCGAGAGTCTGAGTGCGTGCTTGCCCGAGAGCGTTATCCTATCGCTGAAAGCCAGTCCGGTGTTAAGCGTTCCCACATCGGGCCACGTTACCATGTACATTGGCGCGGCTCCTCCGGGATACATCGTCATGTCGGCAAAAAGGCGGTTGTAGTACAAGTCGTAGTTCAGTTGCGCATCGTGAACGCTGTTGCCAGCCACGAGCAGACTGTACAAGCCGGCCGTCCAACTCTCGCCAGGCATATCCATGTGAATCTCGACGTCGGGGCGCGTGGTGTCGTCCATTATATGTGTTATGTGATTGTAGTATGCCTTTGTCTCCCACGAAGTGAGAAAATCTCCGCCAAACAGCCTTCGGTACGACAGCGAGGTGATGAAAGCCTCAGCCTTCGAGACGTCCATGTTCAAGGCGGGATAGCCAACGTCCGTAGCCTTGTCGTAGATGAGCGTTCCCTCGACGATGTTCTTTTCCTTCAGTCTGAAGCCCACGTTGCCGAAGAGGTTTATTTTCGTAAACTGCGAGTACAGCACCTCCTTGCCGCCGGCCTTGTAGTTGTCGGCATCGCGCCAGTATGCTCCGAAGTTTGTGTAGAACGAATGTCGCGATAAGGCAGCGTCAACTCCTGCCACTCTTACGTTTCCGTTTGTCTCGTATCCGGCGTTGGCACTCAGTTGTAGTGGTTTCTTGCCGAATCCTGCCTTCTGAAGTTTGAGGTCGAGGCTTCCGCCTATGTTTCCTGTGCTCTGCGGATTGCCGAAGAGTCCGGAGTTAAGGCTTATGCTTTGCAGATTACCACTCTCAACGTACGATGTAACGGGGTCCATCTTGTCGGTACAAGCATAGAAAATCTTCATTCCGTCGATGGTTGTAGATACTCGTTCGGTCTGCATGTTGTTTACCGACGGCTCCCACGCATAACTTCCGCGCCTTATCAGACTTACGCCCGAGAGTTGCTGAAGATGCTCGTCGATGCTTGCCGTCTTGCCCTTGACAGAGCGTTTGCCGCCCTGTATGTTTGAAGTAGATACCACCACTACCTCGTCGATGTTATGCGACTGGTTGGTGATGGTATCACTGTTATGAGCAATATAAAGGGTTGAAAATAGTAATTCTAAAATCATTCGAATCAACAATTGAAAATTGACAATGGACAATTGCTTTTCAATCTTCAATTGTCGTCATTGTCAATTGTCAATTGTGCATTGTCAATTATGAATCAAATAGTTACATCAAGATACAGCGAGCTGAAGCCTGAGTCCAAGTCGTCGCCGCCTGCCACGATGTTGCCGTTGGCATCCTTTACTGTAAGATGGATTCGCCACAAGCCTGTCATTGTTAGGTTGAGGGTGCCAAGATAACTGCCATCGTCCTGCTTTGTAAATGCCGCGTTGTCTGGCGATGAGTGGTTGCCCATGTCGGGCATCGTCGGAAGAATCTCTACTGTAAACTTCTCGCTTGCTAACTGATAAGGCTCTGTAACCTTCGCGCTCTTCTTCGAGATGTAAGCCTTCACGGCGTTTGTGCCAGTCTTGTATTCTGCCGGATTTACGAGCGAGATGAAGAATGTCTCATTGCCCACCTTGAACGACTTGACCCAGTCCTGACCGTCTGGCAGCGGATTAACCACCTGCTCAACATCATTGATGCTTGCCTCGCTCTTCAGCACCCGTGCTGTATAAGACAAAGCCCATGTGTCCTTGCCCGATGTGCTCATTATGAACGAAATCCATCCGCGCTTTACGGCTGTTGGCTTGTTGTCGAATGTCTCGATGCCAGCCGATACAGGTGTGCTGTGATACATGTTCATCGCGCTCATGTGCATAAGCGGAGTGATGCTTGTTATGTCGAAGTCCTTAACGTAGTTGCCGTTTTTCTTCTTTGTAGCAACAAAGAATATCTCGTTGTAGCCCTTGTGGAAGTCGGCCGAACGATATGCAAACACGTTGTACTTATCGTCAATATCCTTAATAGAAAGTTCAGGAATGATTGTAACCGTCTGTAGGAACTTGTAAACCTGCAGAGCCTCCTCTGCCGAGCAGCAGTCAACATCGCCGTCGAGCGTCACGCCCGGAATCTCAATGTCCTGCACTCCGTTGTTGTCGTTAGAGTTGCATGCCGTAAAGGTCAGAACAACTGCTGCCATCGATAAGAATAATAAAATCTTTTTCATACTAAAATCCTGTTTTATTTCAGTTTCTATTTAGGTGATAAAAAAAGGAGACCGGCGTCTTTACAACGAACCCCAACACCGGTCTCGCGGAAATTGATAATGATTAATAACCGGGATTCTGACTAATACCAAGGTTCTCGCCCGACAAGCCTGTTGGTATAGGCTGGCGATAATGGCGGCCCTGTACGTTGTTATATTTTGCCTTCAGATGATTGTGTACCTTTGTGAAGAACGCCTCCTGATCGGCTGTATATGTCTGATTATTCTTCCAGTCATCGGCAAAGTGCTTGTAGTTCTTTACCTTCTGTACAGATGAAATCAGGTCCTTCCAGCGATAACTGTTATACAAAGAGAACTGCTCGTATGTAAACTCGTAGTCCCACTCGCGCTTAATCTGGTCGAATGTTGGTGCAGAGACCGTCTCGATGCCTGCGCGCTTTCTCAGTTCGTTGAACGGAGCGGCAGCCTCGGCGTTGCGGCCAAGCTGAACAAGAGCCTCAGCCTTTGTCAATAGCACCTCGGCATAGCGTATCTCGATGCGGTCAACCGAGTTGTGGGTAATCTCAAGGTTCTCGGCATCCTGATAACTCTGGTCTACGCCCTTTCCGTTGATTGGAGTGTAGACTGGCGAATAGTAGTGATGTGTCTTGCCCGTTTCCGGATTAACAACTGTTGTGAAGTATGTCTCAGCCAGACGCTTGTCGTCAGGATATTCAGCCTTCCAGTCGTCGTACAGATTATCGTCGGCAACCTCGGTGTGGTTCTGCGAGTAGCCTGTGCCGTTCTCTCCGTTCTGGAATGGGAATGTCCACGAGCAATGTGTCTGATGGTTACCCTGTGCATCGTACTCGTCGCCGTCGTGGGCAATGGTAAACAGATGCTCGTTTGTGCCGCGTTTGTTGCTCTCATACTCGCGTCCCCAAAGTTTGTTGTAGTCAGGGTCGAGTTTCAGCAAACCGCTATTGATTACCTTGTCGGCATACTCAACAGCCTTTTCGAGGCGCGAATTGGTCTTTGTAAATGCCGGGTCGGTCTGCGATGATGCGATGGCAGCCACCTCGCTCTGCGAAAGCGGATTGTCGCCCCATACCAGATATGTTCGTGCCAGCAATCCCTGAGCCGCCTGCTTTGACGGAACGCGAGGGTCGCCGTCGTAGTTCTTCAGCAGTTCCTCGGCTGCGGTAAAGTCGCTCACAATCTGGTTAAACACCTCGTCTATCGACTTGCGCTCGGTTGTGCTTCCACCCTCTTCGGTAAAGACAGGCACTTCGCCCCAAAGTTGAACGAGTTTAAGGTAAGCCAGTCCGCGAAGGAACTTTGCCTTTCCAACAGCGGCATTGTAGCCAGCCTGCGATACCTTTCCGACCTTTAACGAGTTTGTTACGGTTGCTATCGCCTCGTTGTCCTGCGAGATGCCAAGGAAGAGGTGGTTAAAAATCTTTACCTGATACCATGTAGAAGATAGTTGCTCGAATCGGCTGTTTACCGGGCCGGGCTCTCCTTCCTCGCCCTCGAAAGATATTAGTTTGTTTGAATTAAGTTCAACGATGAACGAGAACGACGAGCTTAGCGGCTGCCAGTGGCTGTAAACACCATTTACGAGCGACAGTGCGCTGGCATCGTCGGCAACTACGTTTTCGTCGGTAACCTGATTCTTCACTGGGTCATCGCTTGAGCATGATGACAATCCCGGTATAAGCGAAGCCGCCGCGAAGGCAGCAATAAATAAGTCTTTTTTCTTCATTGTACACTCTAATTTAATTGTTACTAAACTCGTTTTATTCTGTGTTTGTTTGACATTGCAAAGATACGGCGACTTCGGCGGCTTCACAATCGCATTTTAAGTGTATATTTAACTAACATATTTATGGTAGATGGCAATTATTTTGAATTGACAATTGACAGTTGACAATTGACAATGAGGAAGTTAGAAAGTTGAAATTTGAAAGTTATGAATTGACTGTTGACAATGGACAATGGATAATTTTTAGAGAGAGAATTGAAAAAATCTTTTCAGAAATAAGAATTGTCAATTGTCCATTGTGCATTGTCAATTATCAAGCAAGCCGATAGTAAGCCGCAAGATACGTTCAAGGTACGTTCAGGGTTCGTTGAAGATTCGGGCAGGGTACGTTCAAGGTACGTTCAAGTAAGCCGATAGCAAGCCGCAAGGTACGGAGTAGATACGGAGTAGCTACGGGGTAGGAACGGGGTAGCTACGGGGAAGGTTAGTTCAAGGTACGTTATGGGTATATGATTGGAAAGTTGAAAAATTAGAGAATTTTTGGAAAAAATCGCTCTTAATTCATTCGCAAGAATAAGGCAGAACTAAGGAAAACCCGAACGCATCCCGAAGGATTGCCCTTTGTTAAGTCGAACACGGAAATTTCGGCAGAACGTGAGTTTTTACAAAAAAAGTCCGGACATATCTAACAACAATTCTATTTCCAACAAACTCAGCTTGTAATTTTGCCGAAATTAGAATGATTCTAATAAAAAATGACTATTTTTGCAAGCAGAATTAGCTCGCGCGAACTTGTTTATTCACGAAAATTAATATAACCCACAAAAGAATAATATAATGAGAAAATTATACCTCATCTTCATCGCTTGTCTAATATCCATCAGCACCCAAGCAACCGACCATTTATATTTTCTGGGAATAGAGATGGATTATTCCATTTCCAAATTTGAAAAGAAATTGCGGTTCAATGGATTGACTATTTCTCCCAAAACATATCAACAACCAGCAGGCATACGAATCTATAACGGAAGATTTTCTGGAGAGAAAGCCGAAATCATAGTTTGGTACAACACAAAATCGAAAAGAGTTTATCGTGCAAAGGCAATGATTTGCCGTCACGGGAAAGACCAAATTGAGCGACTCACAAAGACAATAAAAGGAAAACTCGATGCAAAATACGGAGTTTCAAAAAAATATTCGGAAGAGACAAAAGACGCTCATCAACAAAAATATACTAAATGTTTATACTACAATTACTGTGGAACTGTAGAACTATACATTTCCTCAACAGATTTTGATACTGATTCTGATTACTATCTGCACGTCGACTACAAAGACAAAGAAAACTACAGCAAGTACGGACATAACGAGATTGACGATATTTAACAAATAAATCAAATCGGCACCTCTGCAAAAATCTGCAAAGATGCCGATATTTTTAAGCAAATCTATGTAAATTACAAAGTAAAGTTCACTCCAGCCACAAAACTGCGTGCCGATGGGTACGCGCCGCTGTCTGTTCCGCTGCTAACCTCGGGGTCGAAGCCCTTGTAAGGAGTGATAGTGAACAGATTGCTTGCCGTGGCATAAACCCTTACGCCTACAGGGAACGACTTTGGCAACGGCAGACGGTAACCAACGGTTATGTTCTTAAGTTTTAGATAAGATGAACTCTGAACATATCGGCTGTCGATGTACGACAGTTGGCGCGTTGTGCTTGCCAGCGGAAGAGTGTTTCCGCCATTGGCTGCCGTCCACGAGTCTTTTACGGTAGAGAGAACGTTGTACGAGTCGCCCGTCTGCTCCAGTCGGCGGCCAAGAGCATTGTAGAGTTTGCTGCCATAGTTTCCGGCAAAAGATACCGACGCATCGAATCCGCGGTAGGTAAACTGCGACGACAGTCCGTAAGTTAGTTTAGGCTGAACGCTGCCCAGAATCTGACGGTCATCGGAGTTGATGACGTTGTTATGGTCGGCATCTACAAACTTAACATCGCCCGGCTTCGGTGTCTGACCGTTTATTGTCGGCAACTTGCTCACATCCTCGTCTTGCTGAACGATGCCGGCAAACTCCAGTCCGTAGAACGAGCCGAGAGCCTCGCCGCGTCGCAGAATCTGCTGATTGTCCGAGCCTTGAATTATATTGTTGCTCGTGCCCATATCGGTAATGCGGTTGCTGTTGTGGGCAATGTTGGCACTCACCGTCCAAGATATGCGACGCTTGTTTATCAGCGTGCCGTCTATGGCAAGTTCAACGCCCTTGTTCACAACGTTTCCAACGTTCTGAAGTTGAGTCTTAACACCACTCGAGAAGCCCATCGGTACATCGAGCAGAAGGTCGCTCGTCTTCTTGTAATAAACATCGAAGACAATGTTGATGCGGTTCTTCAGCAAACCAAGGTCAAAGCCGAGATTGTAACTTGCCGTTGTCTCCCACTTCAGGTTATCGTTCGACGCGTTGCCCTTTGCGTAGCTCGAAGAGCCTGCATACGAACCTGTTGAGTATGATGTTGAGAAAGCATAGTCGGATATCTCCTGATTGCCCACAACGCCGCCCGAGAGTCTTACCTTCAGATTGTCGATTGCCTTTACCGATGCAAAGAATTTCTCCTGCTCAACGTTCCACGACAAGCCCAGCGAAGGGAAATATCCCCAGCGGTGACTCTTTGCAAAACGACTCGAATTGTCGGCACGGAGCGTTGCCGTAGCGTTGTAGCGATTTCTGAACGTGTAGTTCACGCGGGCGATAAGACTGTTTAGCGAACTTTCGCTTATGCCCGTAACTGGCGGATAAATGCCCGAGCCGTCGCCCAGATTGTTGTGCTTCAGCGTCTCATTAGTAAAATGGTTGGTTCGTATCGAACTGAAATTAGATGCGGTATTCTGCTTGGTGTAACCCACCAGAGCGTCGATGTCGTTGTCGTTATCTATCTGTTTGTTGTAACTTACGGTATATTCCTGCTGCCAGATGTCTGAATTTCTGTTTCCGATGCCGCCCACGCCCTCGGTTGCAAGTCCGAGCGATGTGTATGCGCCCGAAAAATAGTTCTGCGTAATCTTGTCGTTGTTATAGCCCACCGATGCCTTCAGCAGAAAATCGCCTATGCGGTAACTCGCCCACACGCTCGACAAAAGGTAGTTGTCGATATTCTCGGCAACACTCTCCTTCAGGTCGTAGAGCGGATTGGCTGCATGGTCGCCGATGGCAAAATAAGCATATTCGTAAGGGTTAACAAAGTTGTACGAGCCATCGGCATTGTACACGCTTATTACCGGAGGCATCAGCAGGGCATAAACAAAACTGTTTGTTATTCCGGCCGAATATGGCGACGAGTTGAAGACGGCAGTCTGCGTTGTAGTTAGTCCACGCTGACGGCTTCGGCCGTAGGTGGCATTAAAGCCGAATTTCAGATTCTTATGCAAGTCCCACTCAACGTTGGCATGAAAGTTGTAGCGGTCAAATCCGGAGTTCACGATAACGCCGTCTTGGTCGGTATAGTTTACCGAGAAGGCATAGCGGCTCTTGTCCGATGCGCCGTTGATGCTCAGTTCGTGGTTCTGCTGAAAGGCGGTGCGCAGAACGGCATCCTGCCAGTCTGTTCCCTTGCCAAGCGCGCTTATCTGCTCGTCGGTATATCCGCCCTTGTTGCTCCAGTAGTCCTTCTGATACTGCGCCCACTCCGAGGCATTCAGCAAATCGAGTTTCTTGCCTACGATGCTCACACCTGCGCAGAATCCGTAGTTGATGTGCGCCTTCTTGTCGCCGGCCTTGCCCTTTTTAGTTGTTACGATGATTACGCCATTCGCTCCTCGCGAGCCATAGATGGCTGTTGCACTCACATCCTTGAGCACTTCGATGCTCTCAATATCATTTGGATTTATTGTAGAAAGCGGATTGAGGCTGCTCTCTATCGCTCCCAGACCGGTGTTTCCGCCTTCAGAGTCTTTGAAATAGATGAAGCCGTCGACAACATACAGAGGCTCGTTGCTGGCATTTACCGAGTTCCCGCCACGGATGCGGATGCTGCTTGCCGCGCCGGGCTGACCGCTGGCAGCCGTTACGTTAAGTCCGGCAACCTGTCCGCCGAGCGCACCATCGAGCGATGTTGAGAGGCTCTTCTCAAAGATGTCGCTCTTTACAGATGTTACCGAGCCTGTGAGTTGCGTGCGGTTCTGCGTTCCGTAGCCAATCACCACTACCTCGTCGAGCACCTTTCTCTTCTCGGCAAGTTTCACATTTATGCTCTCCTCATCGTCGTAGACGGTTATCTCCTGCTGTCGGTAGCCGGTGTAGCTTATGCTCAGTTTTACCGGCAGTTTCTTCACGTCGATGGCAAATGCGCCGTCAACATCAGTTATTACACCCGATGCCGTGCCGTACTTAACGGTGGCACCAATAATGCTCTCTCCGGTGGTGGCATCGACCACCTTTCCGGTTATCTTCTGTGCGCTTGCAACCGTAGTCGCTACGGCAAACGCTGCTGTAATCAAAAATCTTCTTACCATCATTATATTGCTCAATTCTGTTTTTGTTACTACTGATTATCAACCAGTTTCAAGAATCCGTTCTGGTTATTGAACTGCTGTCCTTCGGATGCCACCCATTTCAGAAACTGCTCTTCCGAATCGGTAAGATTGCGGTACTCAAAGCCTATGTTGTCTACCGGAATAACGTCGGACTGCTGCTTTTCGAGTGCCACAATCACATTGTCGAGGTTGCCCGATTTCAGAGCATCGCCAATCTCTTTCTTCACGCTAAGCGGAAAGATGTGGAGGTTGTTCTTCAGCTGGCGGCTGTCTGTATCATAAAGATAGTTAAGGCTGTTGAAGGTTACGAGCGTCTTGTCGTCGTTTATCGCGCTCAGAAGATAGAGGTCGTCGCCGGCAATTTTCTCTCCCTTTATGTTGTCTGTGTTTCTTCCGAAGAAGGCGGCAAACGACGGTGCCGACGATGTTGAGTTTGCTCCGCTCACCACGTTAAGGCGGTCGGTTATCTTCTTGCCTTTCTTCTGCTTGTCGTCGTCGGCAAAGTCATCGTCAAGTTCGTCGGCTGTGAAGAAAAGTTCTTTTAAATCCTTGCTGCCCCACGATTTCTTATCAATCTCGCCCAGCAGAGGGTTGCCCGACGTTGTTACGGGCAGAAGGGCGTATCGTGCAACATAGGCTACCTTTTGGTTCTTTTCCTTGTGGTTTATTAGTGTCAGGTCGGCATCTGCCGCCTTTGTTCCTACTATCTGAATGTTTACTTCGGGATGCTCTGCCATATAAGCCTTTGTCCAAGCCTCAACGAGCGAACGTCCTACCTTGCTTGTCTTTATAGTGAATGTTGTGCTGCCTGCGCCACCGCCTACTGCAAATGCCGAAACTGATAAAAATACGGCTACCGTGAATGCGAAAATACTCTTTGTCTTCATACGCCTAAATATATGTTGGTTTACGTTTGCAAAGGTAGTGGGTTGTTCAAAATCACACAATCGCATTTGTGGGGTAATATGGCATAACATATTTATGGTATATTCTTCTAACCACCTAAAAATTAACATTTTGCATTATCCCGTTTGTCATTATTGTTATACTTTTGCATCATATTCAACGAACAACATTAACACTTTATAGCAATATGTACAATTTTGATAATGAAATTAACCGAAGGGGAACAAACTCACTAAAATGGGATGCCTTGAACGAACGATACGGCAATCCCGACCTGCTGCCGCTGTGGGTAGCCGACATGGACTGGGAGACTCCGTCTTTTATTAAGGAGGCGATAACAAAGCAGATAGCCGACACTCCGGTTCTGGGCTACACCATAACGCCACCCGAGTACAAGAGCACAATCAGAAAGTGGATTCTCGACCATCACCAGTGGGACGTAAAAGACGAATGGCTGTCGTTCGTGCCGGGCATCGTCAAGGGCATAGGAATGATTATCAACGTGTTTCTTAAAGAAGACGAGAAGGTAATAGTACAGCCGCCAGTCTATCATCCGTTCTTCCTCACCGCGCAGGGCAACAGGCGCGAGGTGGTATGGAATCCGCTGAAACCTGTCTATAACAACGACGGCTCGCTCAAGACTTACGAGATGGATTTCGACCATCTCGAAAAGGTGTGCGACGATAAATGCCGTCTGCTCATCCTCGCCAATCCGCATAACCCTTGCGGCATTGTGTGGGACAGAGAAACACTCGTCCGTCTGGCTCACTTTGCCAAGACTCACAACCTCATCGTGGTGTCCGATGAGATTCATTGCGACCTTGCCGTATTTGGCAACAAGCACACGCCTTTCGCCACCGTAAGCAACGAGGCGGCAGAGGTAAGCATCACCTTCTCTGCCCCAACAAAGACATTTAACATAGCCGGAGTTATAAGCAGTTGGGCAATAGTGCCAAACGATGACTTGCGCCGCAAATTTTACGGCTGGCTCGAAGCCAACGAACTGAACGAGCCTACAATGTTCGCGCCCGTTGCAACCATAGCAGCACTAAGCCAAGGCGAGACGTGGCGCAGAGAGATGCTTGTCTATCTCGAAGAAAACATCCGCTTTATCGAGGATTTCTGCCGCGAGAACATCCCGTCAATAAAGCCCGTGCGTCCGCAGGCAAGCTATCTTGTGTGGCTCGACTGCCGCGCGCTTAGACTCCCCCACCGCGACCTCGAAAAACTGTTTACCGACAAAGCTGGTCTTGCCCTCAACTCCGGCAGAATCTTCGGCAAGCAAGGCGAGGGCTTCATGCGCCTCAACGCCGGGTGTCCGAGGGCAACACTAAAGGTGGCTCTTGAAAAGTTGGAGAAAGCAGTCGCATCCTTAACAGACAAGAAATAAACTTTAAACGAGTCGGAAACAGATTTCTCCGACTCGTTTTCTTTCAGTTTGAAAAACGCAATGTACGTCTTTGGCGGTTTTAGATTTTTGAATTAACTTTGTACCTTAAAAACAAGCCCACAATTATAATTAGAAATCCAAAAAGATGATTGACCAAAGCGAAAATCTGATTTTTATTGGCGGTGTGAACAAAACTCCACAGATAAAGTTCATCAAGTACGAGAATCATTCATATATTGTTGTCTTCAACAATAGCGACAAGGCGTACAAATACTCTTCTGCTAAAGTTTGTTGGATGCAGAATCCGACAAAAATAGACACTCAAAAGTACACCGTTGAAATAAACGGATACGTTCAGAAAAACATAAAATCAGTCTCACTCTTTTCTAATTCGTGGGAGAACTACTATTTCATTACATTCTCTAATGGCTTTGGAAAATTAATTCAAGGTAATGAAATCAGAATCACAGAAACAGTTTTGAAAGAGCCGAAATCGAAAAAAGTCTTCGACTATCTTTCAGAAGTTGCATCAGCAAACGCACTCAAAACAGAAGATGATGAGAATCTTCTAAGCAAACAATACGATAAGATTGAAGAAATATTGCCTAATTCTGTTTTGGCAAGATACTTGAATCCGAAGAAATTTAAAAATGAGAATCAGAAAACATCTAACCCGATATTCCCTTTCGGATGTAATTCGAGTCAGTACAAGGCGGTTAAACAAGCATTAGAAAATCAGATTAGCGTTGTTCAAGGTCCTCCGGGAACTGGAAAAACGCAGACAATACTTAACATCATTGCAAACTTACTTATCAACAACAAAAGCGTAATAGTTGTTTCAAACAACAATTCAGCAACCGAAAATGTCTTGGAGAAACTCCAAAAGTACAATTTCGGATTCTTGGTTGCTCCGCTTGGGAACAGCGAGAACAAACAAAGATTCATAGACAGTCAATCGCAAGGGCGTATTATTCCGAACGAGCTTAACGACTGGAAATCAGACGATAAAGAAAGTTTAAGCAAAATAAGGAATCTGCTAAGTGAAATTTCAGAAATCTATTCAAAAAACGAGCGTCTTGCCACTCTTAAACAAGAATTGTCTGATTGGAAGTTAGAATTTGAGCATTTCCAAAACTCAAACGATTGCGACATCATCAGCACGGAAAACATTAGCATAAATTCTGACAAACTTCTTGATTTGCTAAATATTCAGCAAAGTTTCTTGGAACGTAAAAACAAGAAATTTGAAAAGTTATTGTGGTTTGTACAGAAATTAAAATTCAAATATATTTACAAACTGAATACGACTCTACTGAATTTCCCAAATGAAAAATCCATTCGGGAAATTCAGTATTTGTTCTATTGCAAAAGGATTTCAGAACTTAGAAGCGACATTTCCGAATTAGAATCATTTTGTAAGTCAGACAGAATCAAGCAAAAGACTCAACAACTCACCCAACTTTCGATGTCTGTACTGAAAGATACACTCTTCAGAAAATATTCATCCAGCGTTCACGAAAGCATAAATGTCGAATTCGAGTTAATGCGCAATGCTGATCGTTTTCTCGAAGAATTCCCAATCGTACTAAGTACAACATTCTCAGCTGTTAGCAGCGTAAGAAAGGCTGTTTACGACTATGTTATAATGGACGAGGCTTCGCAAGTAACAGTAGAGACTGGCGCATTGGCTCTGAGTTGTGCAAAAAATGCCGTAATCGTTGGCGATACAATGCAACTTCCGAACGTTGTCACAACCGAGGACAAACAAAAACTCGATGCCATAATCAGAAAATACGAAATCGAAAATGGCTACAACTCTTCAGAAAATAGTTTTCTGGAATCAATCATAAAAATATTGCCAGACGTAAAACAGACTCTTCTGAAAGAGCACTATCGTTGCAACCCAGAAATAATAAATTTCTGCAATCAAAAATTTTATGGAGGCAACTTGGTTCTTATGACGGAAAAATCCGACAGCAAGGCTATCGGCGCAATAAAAACCGTCAAAGGAAATCATTGTCGCGGACATCAGAATCAGAGAGAAATAGATATTATCTGTAACGAGATTCTACCAAAAATCGAGTGCAACCCCGAAGATATTGGCATCATTGCTCCTTACAACAGTCAAGTTAATGCCATAAAAAGAGCCGTAGACCCAAAAATCGAAGTAGCGACAGTCCACAAATATCAAGGACGGGAAAAAGATGTAATAATTATGAGCGTTACAGACGATACTATCGGAGATTTTGCCGATAATGCCAATCTTTTGAACGTTGCTGTTTCGCGCGCAAAAAACAAATTCTACTTGATTGTCTCTGGCAATGAGCAAGAAAAGCACGGAAACATCAGCGACTTGCTCGACTATATAGAATATAACGGCGGAGAAATATCCGATAGCAAAATCTGCTCGGTTTACGATATGCTTTACAAACAATATGCACAAAAGCGAGAAGAATTCTTCAAAAAGAATGGAAAAGTTTCTATATATGATTCTGAGAATTTGACATATTGTCTATTAAGGGAAATTATATCAGAAAACGAGCCATTCAGGTGTCTCGACATCGTTCTAAACTATCCAGTAAACCTTCTTCTTGCCGATACATCACTTTTAAATGAGGACGAAAGAACGTACATTTCATATCCTACAACTCACGTCGATTTTCTGATTTACAATCGAGTAAGCAAGAAAATAGTACTTACCATAGAAGTTGACGGCTATTCATTCCATCACGAAGGAACAAAACAAAACGAAAGAGACAAGATGAAAAATCACATTCTTTCGCTTTACGGAATTGTACTTCTCCGACTTTCAACAACGGGCAGCAACGAAAAAGAAATAATAACAGAAAGGCTCACTGAATTAGTCAGATAAAATTCATCCCCCACACACGCATCCTTTTCTTTTAGCAAACCTTATCTTGTTAAAATTCATCGATAAGGCATCGAAGGTAAGCAGTTGGTTTGTAAGCAGTTCACCTGCACTAGTCAGGAATTTCAGAGCCTCAGCCGCTTGGATTGTGCCCAACATACCGGCAATTGCGCCAAGCACTCCAGCCTGCTTGCTGTTTGGCACAGAGCCCGGCTCGGGAGGCGTGTCGAACAGACATCGGTAACATGCCGAGCCCGGAACGTAAGTGAACGTCTCGCCCTCGAAACGCAATATCGCACCATGGCTGTAAGCCTTGCCGTGCTCTACGCACACATCGTTTATCAAGAATTTGGCATCAAAATTATCCGTGCCGTCAATCACAAAATCGTAGTCCTTGATGATGTCGGCAGCATTGTCGGCGGTGAAAAACTCGTCGTAAGTAACCACATTTACGTTAGGGTTCACCGTCAGGATACGCTCGCGCGCCGACTCCACCTTGCTCTTGCCAATGTTATCGGTAGAATGGATTATCTGCCGCTGAAGATTGCTCAAGTCAACCACATCGCCGTCAACAACTCCAAGCGTGCCCACGCCAGCCGCCGCCAGATACATAAGCACAGGCGAGCCCAGTCCGCCCGAGCCAACGACGAGCACCTTGCCCTTGCAAATCTTCTCCTGACCTTCTGCACCGATGCCTTTCAGTATGATGTGGCGCGCATATCTCTCCTTCTCCTCGTCGGTAAACTGAAACATAATCTATCTTTCGTAAATATTCTTTATCACAAGTCCGGCAATCGTCATTCCAAAGATACCGGTTATATGGCTCAGCGAGCCGTTTACCTGCACCTTTTCGGGAAGTTCCGATGCTTCCTTCTGGCAGATGCAACTGTCTGTTCCGCAAGTGGTGGTTTCGCCTAAATTAGGCAGCGGAAGTTCCTCGCTGTAAACACACATGAACTTGCTTGCCGGGAACTGCTTGCTGCGCTTGAACTTGTTGCGCAAGGCACGGGCAAGCGCATCGCCCTGAACCTTCCAGAACTCAGCAACACGAACCTTGGTAGGGTCAACGCGAAGGGCTGCCCCCATAGAACTGATGAAGACCGTGCGCTTGTTGTCGTGCGCTGTCTTGCAGGCGTTCAGCATCAGAAGAGCCTTGTCTGACAGCGAGTCGATGGCATCGATGATGAAGTCGTACTCCTCAAGACCGAAATCGCCGGCTGTCTCGGCATTGTAAACCTTACGGATGGCTTCGATATGGGCAGCAGGACTGATGTCGAGCAGACGCTCCTTCAAAGCCTCGACCTTTACGCGACCGATGGTCTTGGTTGTTGCCATAAGCTGTCGGTTGCAGTTGGTTATGCACACGCGGTCCGAATCGACCATCGTGATGTGCCTGATACCGCTTCGCACAAGGCTCTCGGCGCACCACGAGCCAACGCCACCCACGCCGAATATTATCACCTTTACCGACGACAGAACGTCCATCTTCTGCGCACCTAAAAGTCTTTCGGAACGGTTGAAGACTGCTTTTTCTATAGGAATCACCTTTCTCTTTTGAAAAATTCAAAAAAAAAGAGGAACCATTTTTTGCGTGGCTCCTCTTCTGATTATATTACTTGTCTGTTAGTTTGCCATTTCAGAAATGAACTTGATGCGCACGAGTCTTATCTCGTCCTCCTGCTCTACATCGTCGGCACCGAGTTCCTCGTAAGCCGTCTTCAGGTCGTCGGTCTCCGAATCCTTGAAATACTCGTATATCTCGTCGATACGATCCTCGTCCATCACCTCCTCAAGGAAGTAGTCGATGTTCAGTTTTGTTCCTGAATATACGATAGACTCAATCTCGTCGAGCAGTTCGTCGAAGTCGATGCCTCTCGATTCGGCAATATCGTCGAGAGCCACCTTGCGGTCGATGCTCTGAATTATAGCCACCTTAATCTTGCTCTTGTTGGCAACGGTGCGCACGCGAAGATCCTCAGGGCGGTCAATCTCGTTAGCCTCGCAATGAGCCTTTATGAGTTTGCAGAATTCCTCGCCGTATCGCTTAGCCTTGCCTGCACCAACACCCGGTATGTTCTGGAGTTCTTCCAAATTTATAGGGTACATTGTTGCCATTGCCTCGAGCGATGGGTCTTGGAATATAACGTATGGCGGCACGTCAAGTTTTTTGGAGAGTTTCTTGCGCAAATCCTTCAGCGCGTTGTAGAGCGTTGGGTCAACCACGCTCGATGCTCCGCTTGGCACCGGTACATTCTCCTCCTCTTCATCGAAATCGTTGTCCTCTACAATCTTGAATGACTTTGGCTTTTTCATGAACTTTCGGCCCTCGTCTGTTACCTTCAACAAACCGTAGTTCTCAACGTCCTTAGTCATGTATCCTGCTATTAGGGCCTGACGGATTACAGCGTTCCACATTTTCTCATCATCGCCCACTCCAGAGCCGAAAACATCTTCAAGTTCATGATGCTTATGCGCTAAAACCTCCTTAGTCTCTTTACCTAATAAGACGTCTATTACATATTCCGTCTTGAAATTCTCTTTCAAGGCCACAACGGCCTCCAATACAGTACTTAGCTGTTCTTTAGCTTCCACTTTTTTCTTTGGGTTTAAACAATTATCGCAATTTCCACAATTATCCTGTTCATAAGTCTCTCCAAAATAGTGCAATAAGAGTTTGCGGCGGCACACCGACGATTCGGCATAGGCTGCTGTTTCCTGAAGCAGCTGTCGGCCTATGTCCTGCTCGGCAACCGGTTTGCCTTCCATAAACTTCTCGAGCTTCTGAAGATCCTTATTTGTGTAGAATGTTATACACATTCCTTCGCCACCATCTCGGCCGGCGCGTCCGGTTTCCTGATAGTAGCCTTCCAAGCTCTTTGGAATGTCGTAGTGTATTACAAAGCGAACGTCCGGTTTGTCGATACCCATTCCGAAGGCGATTGTAGCCACGATGACGTCAATCTTCTCCATAATGAAGTCGTCCTGAGTCTGCGAGCGCGCAACCGAATCCATTCCGGCATGATAAGCCTGAGCGTTTATGTTGTTGGCTCTCAGAATCTCGGCAAGCTCCTCTACCTTCTTTCGGCTAAGGCAGTAGATGATGCCCGACTTTCCCGAATGTTGCTTAATAAACTTTATTATGTCCTTGTCGATGTTCTTAGTCTTCGGTCTTACCTCGTAATAAAGGTTAGGACGGTTGAATGAGCTTCTGAACTCCTTGGCATCTACCATTCCAAGGCTCTTCTTTATGTCGCCGCGCACCTTGTCGGTAGCCGTTGCGGTGAGGGCAATAACGGGTGCCTTTCCGATTTTTGTTATCGTTGGGCGTATGTTGCGGTATTCTGGGCGGAAATCGTGTCCCCACTCCGAGATACAGTGTGCCTCGTCTACGGCATAGAACGAAATCTTTACCGATTTCAGAAAGTCGACGTTCTCATCTTTCGTTAACGATTCCGGAGCAACGTACAGAAGTTTTGTTCTTCCCTCAAGGATATCGGTCTTAACCTGCTCTATGGCTGCTCTGTTCAATGACGAGTTTATGAAATGTGCCACGCCATCGACCTCGCACACGTTGCGGATGGCATCGACCTGATTCTTCATAAGCGCAATGAGCGGAGAGATGACAATTGCCACGCCGTCCATCAGCAACGATGGCAACTGGTAGCACAACGACTTTCCTCCACCTGTTGGCATCAGCACAAACGTATCATTACCTGCAAGCAAATTGCGGATAATGGCCTCCTGATCTCCTTTGAACTTATCAAATCCAAAGTAACGTTTAAGCTGGCTTGTCAAATCAATATTTTTCGTCATAAATAGAACTATTACAAGTTTGATGTCGGCTATTCAAAACTAATCGACAAAACAAAGGTATAAACAAGTTTCTTTTCTTGCAATATTTTTTACAAAAAAAAAGAAAAAAAAATAAACAGCCTTTAAAAAGAGGCTGTTTACTAATATATTAGGTTTTGATCAGCGAATGGCTATTTGCTATGCCTTTAGGCTCTTAGCCTTTGCCATCTGCTTTTCGGCAAAATCCTTCGTCAATACAAACTTATCTTTCTTTGCCGACGGCACCTCGTACATAACGTCGAGCATTATGCTCTCTACGATTGAACGCAGTCCGCGCGCGCCGAGTTTGAACTCGACAGCCTTGTCTACGATGTAGTCGTATGCCTCAGGCTCTACCTCCAACTTAACGCCGTCCATAGCAAGCAACTGCTCGTACTGGCGTATGATTGAGTTCTTTGGCTCAACCAGAATTCGGCGGAGTGCATCGCGGTCGAGCGGCTCGAGATATGTGAGCAGCGGCAAACGGCCAACGATTTCAGGAATGAGTCCGAACGACTTCAAATCCTGAGGAAGAACGTACTGCAACAGGTTGTCGGTGTCAATCTTCATCATGTTCTGTACCGAATTGAAGCCCACGGTGTGAGTGTTCATGCGCTGTGCAATCTTCTGCTCAATGCCGTCGAACGCGCCACCGCAGATGAAGAGGATATTCTTTGTATCAACCTGAATGTACTTCTGGTCGGGATGCTTACGGCCTCCCTGTGGCGGAACGTTCACAACGCTTCCTTCGAGCAGTTTCAGGAGTCCCTGCTGAACACCCTCACCGCTAACATCGCGCGTGATTGAAGGATTGTCGCCCTTGCGCGCAATCTTGTCAATCTCGTCGATGAAGACGATGCCCTGCTGAGCCTCTTCAACATTATAGTCGCAAACCTGAAGAAGACGCGAAAGAATGCTCTCGATATCCTCGCCAACGTAGCCTGCCTGTGTAAGCACGGTTGCATCGACGATGGTGAACGGAACATTAAGAAGTTTGGCGATTGAGCGGGCAAGCAAGGTTTTGCCTGTACCTGTACGACCAACCATTATGATGTTGCTCTTCTCAATCTCAACATCCTCGCCGCTTGCCTTCTGACCGATGCGCTTGTAGTGGTTGTAAACGGCAACAGCCAGACTCTTCTTTGCGTTGTCCTGACCGATGACGTACTTGTCGAGATGCTCTTTGATTTCTATCGGCTTCGGAATGTCCTTCCACGAACGGTTCTTTGCCCCTGCTGCCGAGCTGGATTTCAGACTCTCCTTAACCAGTTCGGAGGCACGCTCTGCACATTCGTCGCAAATCCATCCGTTCAGACCGGTAATGAGCAGCCTTACCTCGCTCTCGTCTCTTCCGCAGAAACTGCAAGTATTTCTATGTCTGCCTGCCATTTTATTCCTTCATTCTTTTCATTACAGTATCAATCATGCCATACTCCTTTGCTTCCTCGGCAATCATCCAATAGTCGCGGTCGGAGTCTGCCCAAACCTTCTCGTAAGGTGTATGCGAATGTTCGGCGATGATGGTATAGAGTTCCTTCTTCAGTTTCTGAATCTCGCGAGCGGTAATCTCGATATCGCTTGCCTGACCCTGCGCGCCACCCATCGGCTGATGAATCATTACGCGTGAGTGTGGAAGAGCCGAACGCTTGCCTTCTTTTCCGGCAACAAGAAGGACTGACGCCATTGATGCTGCCATTCCGGTGCAGATTGTAGCCACATCGCTCTGGATGAACTGCATTGTGTCGTAGATACCGAGTCCGGCATATACCGAGCCACCTGGAGAGTTGATGTATATTGAAATGTCCTTTCCCGGATCAACTGAATCAAGATAAAGCAACTGCGCCTGAAGAACGTTGGCTGTATAGTCGTTCACTTCGGTGCCAAGAAAGATGATGCGGTCCATCATCAGACGCGAGAACACATCGAGCTGTGTTACGTTGAGCTGGCGCTCCTCAAGGATGTAAGGATTGAGGTAGCCGCCCTGTGCCTTGATGACATCGTCGAGAACCATGCTGTTCAAGCCCAGATGTCCTGTGGCATACTTTCTGAAATCATCCTTTATCATAATCGTATTTTTTTAATTATAAAAGAAAAAGGCCTTTTCAACACCCTTTTTAAGAATGTTCAAAAGGCCTTTGAAAATATTTTCGCTACCGCGGATTATGCAAACATCTTGCCGAACTCGTCGATAGAAACTGTCTTCTCGTTAAGCTTAACCTTAGCCTTGAGAGCCTTAGCTAGCTTGTCCTCGATGCAACGGTTTACAAGACCATCGATATTCTCGCGCTTCTTGAGCATCTCTGTTGCATAGTTCTCGAGGATTTCCTCAGGAATGTTCATCATTCCGTACTGGATGAACTGAGCCTTAGTAGCCTGCTTAGCAGTCTCCTTAAGGTCTGCATCGTCAACCTTGATTGAGTTAGCCTCAACAAGCTGCTCCTTTACAAGGTGCCATGTAAGTTCCTCGAGGCTCTTCTCGTAGTTCTTCTCTACATAGTCCTCAGCCTTGTCCTGATTGTTAAGCTTCATGATCTTCTTCAGAAGCTCGTCAGGGAACTCAAGCTTGCCAACCTTCTTGAGCATGTGCTCACGAACGTCAACCATGAACTTGTAGTCGCTGTCGGCAACGAACTGCTGTGCCAACTGCTCCTTAATCTTAGCACGGAACTCCTCCTCGCTCTTAACAGTATCCTTGCCGAATACCTGATCGAAGATTTCCTGTGAAAGCTCAGCCTCCTTGAAACGCTTGATTTCCTTCAACTGGAATGTGAAGTCGTTCTTTACGTTAGCAGCCTCTTCCTTTGTAATCTTAAGAAGTGAAGAAAGCTCTATCTCTGAGCCATCGTATGCAACTGATGGGTTGAATGTAATAACATCGTCAACCTTTGCACCGTTGAACTTAGCCTTCTGCTCATCGTTCTTGAAGTAGTTAGGCAACATAACTGCGCCCTCGACCAAGATACCGCCTTCCTTTGGATTGCCGTTCTCATCAAGCTCAGCAAGTGTACCCTTAACCATATCCTTGTCTTCGTAGCTCTCGACATTCTCGTGGCTGCCTGCGCGCTGAGTGTATGAGTGAACCTGCTGGTCAACCATCTCGTCAGTTACCTCGATTGTATAGTAGTCAACTGAATCGCGGCCAGTAAGTGTAGCCTTGAACTCAGGAGCAAGAGCAATATCAAACTTGAAAGCGAAGTTCTCGTCCTTCTCAATATCAAGCTCGCTCTGCTGCTGTGGCAATGGCTCGCCAAGGATGTTAACCTTGTTGTCTTTGATGTGGCTGTAGATAGCCTCCTGCATAATCTTGTTGATTTCCTCAGCCTTAACGTTTACGCCATACTGCTTCTGGATAAGACCCATTGGAACCATTCCCTTGCGGAAGCCCGGCATCTGTGCGTTCTGACGGATTTTCTTCAAAGACTTTGTTACCTTCTCAGCATAATCAGCCTTCTCGATATTGACAGTAAGCACTGCGCTCACCTTGTCTACATTTTCAAGTGTAATATTCATTACTTTATTATTATATTATTATTTCTACTTAAATTACGGCTTGCAAAAATAAGTCTAATCTTTTAAAATACAAAATAATAGAGAGAAAAACTTGTGGTTTCCTCCCCTTATGCCTCATACAGAGCATCGTTTTCGACGAGTTGCTTCTCTTTTTCGATAGATAGCTTCTGGAAATCCTTGCGTCGGAGTACGAAACTGTTACTCAGATACTTCTCGCGCACCACTTGGTTTGACGCCAGTTCCTCGGGAGTGCCTTGGAACAGAATTTTTCCTTCGAACAGAAGGTAGGCGCGGTCGGTAATGTTGAGCGTTTCCTGCACGTTGTGGTCGGTTATGAGGATGCCGATGTTCTTGTCCTTCAGCTTCCACACAATGTGCTGAATGTCCTCGACGGCGATTGGGTCTACGCCGGCAAACGGTTCGTCGAGCATGATGAACTTAGGGTCAATGGCAAGGCATCGGGCAATCTCGGTTCGTCTGCGCTCTCCTCCCGACAGCTGGTCGCCAAGGCTCTTGCGCACCTTTTGTAGGCGGAACTCGTAGATAAGGCTTTCGAGTTTCTCCTTCTGATATTCCTTTGGCTTGCCGGTCATCTCCAGAACCGATGCGATGTTGTCCTCAACGCTCAGTTTTCTGAACACGCTGGCTTCCTGCGCCAGATAGCCAATTCCGTTCTGGGCACGTTTGTAAACCGGATAGTTGGTTATGTCCAAATCGTTGAGATAGATGTGGCCTTCGTTTGGCACAACCAGTCCGGTTGTCATGTAGAACGAAGTTGTCTTGCCGGCTCCGTTAGGCCCCAGCAATCCTACAATCTCGCCCTGCTTTACATCAATAGACACATGGCTGACAACGGTTCTCTTGCCGTATTTCTTCACAAGATTTTCCGTTCTCAGCACCATCTTTTCTTGTCCGTGCACAGATACTTCCTCGTCCATTATAATTTTTTGGCGCAAAAATAGTAATTATTTTTGTTATTTTTGTTACTTTTGCGACATTTTAAAATGATTATATGTTTAATTTAATATTTAAATATCTTGGAGCTCTCGGCAGATACTGTATTCTGATGGGACGCACTTTTTCACGTCCCGAGCGAATGCGTATGTTCCTGAAACAGTACATAAAAGAGATGTCGCAGCTTGGCGTAGACTCAATAGGCATCGTGCTCCTCATCTCGTTCTTTATCGGAGCGGTGATATGTATCCAGATTAAGCTCAACATCCAGAGTCCGTGGATGCCGCGCTTCGTTACGGGATACACCACGCGCGAAATCATGCTTCTCGAATTTTCATCATCAATCATGTGTCTTATCCTTGCTGGAAAGGTTGGCTCAAACATAGCCTCGGAGATTGGCACGATGCGCGTTACGCAGCAGATTGATGCTCTCGACATAATGGGCGTAAACTCGGCATCTTATCTCATTCTGCCAAAGATTACGGCTCTCGTAACCATGATGCCTTGTCTGGTTACGTTCAGCACCGCCGCCGGAATCATCGGAGCGTATGCTACGGCATATCTGGGTCATGTGCTCACAGCCGACGACCTCACCTACGGTCTGCACTACTCGTTCCAGTCATGGTTCTTCTGGTGCAGCGTCATCAAGAGTCTGTTCTTCGCTTTCATCATATCGAGCGTGGCTTCGTTCTACGGCTATCAAGTCGAGGGCGGTTCAATAGAGGTTGGTAAGGCAAGCACCAACGCTGTGGTAAACAGCAGCATCCTCATTCTTTTTTCTGACTTATTCCTTACTCAACTGCTTACAAAATGATAGAACTGAAAAACTTGCATAAATCGTTCGAGGACAAGGAGGTTCTGAAGGGCATCTCAACGGTTTTCGAAAGCGGAAAGACTAATCTTATCATCGGTCAGAGCGGCTCGGGAAAGACGGTTCTGATAAAGAATATCGTCGGATTGTTTGAGCCTACAACAGGACAGATTCTGTACGACGGACGCAACTATGTTGCTATGAACAAGAAGGAGAAGACAATGCTGCGCAGGGAGATGGGAATGATTTTCCAGAATGCGGCTCTGTTCGACTCTATGTCGGTGCTCGAAAACGTGATGTTTCCGCTCGATATGTTCTCTAACGACACGCTGCGCGAGCGCACAAAACGCGCCCAGTTCTGCCTCGACCGCGTAAACTTGATAGAGGCTCAGAACAAATATCCGGGAGAGATTTCGGGCGGTATGCAGAAGCGCGTGGCAATAGCAAGAGCCATCGCCCTGAACCCTAAATATCTGTTCTGCGATGAGCCTAACTCGGGTCTCGACCCAAAGACTTCGCTTGTAATCGACGAACTTATCCACGACATCACCGCCGAATACAACATGACGACAATCATCAACACCCACGACATGAACTCGGTTATGGGCATTGGCGAGCACATCATATACATCTTCGAGGGGCACAAGGAATGGGAAGGCACAAAAGACGAGATTATCTCATCAAACAACGAGCGTCTCAACTCATTCATCTTCGCTTCCGACCTCTTCAGAAAGGTTAAGGAAGTGGAACTGAAAGAAGAACAAGAGCACAAGAAATAAAAAAGATCACAACATAAAAAAGGCATCATTCAGAAAGTCTGAGCGATGCCTTTTTTATTTTTTATTTCTGTCTGATAAATATATTCATCGGAGTTCCGCAGAAATTCCACTTCTCGCGCAACTTATTCTCAAGGAAACGCTTGTAAGGGTCTTTTACATACTGCGGCAAGTTGCAGAAGAACACAAAACTTGGAATCTTTGTATTTGGCAACTGCATACAGAACTTAATCTTGATATACTTGCCCTTGATTGATGGCGGCGGATATGCCTCGATAAGCGGAAGCATAGCCTCGTTTAACTTGGCAGTAGACACGCGGTTTGTACGGTTGATGTAAACCTGCTTTGCCTCTTCAAGCACCTTGAAGATTCGCTGCTTTGTTACAGCAGAAGCGAAGATTATCGGGAAGTCGGTGAACGGAGCGAGTCTGTCGCGTATTGCGGCAATGTACTCCTTCATCACTCTGTCGTTCTTCTCCTCAACCAAATCCCACTTGTTCACAACCACCACAAGACCTTTCTGGTTGCGCTGTATAAGCTGAACGATGTTCAAATCCTGAGCCTCGATGCCGCGAGTGGCATCAATCATCAGAATACAAACGTCGCAGTTCTCTATACTGCGGATTGAGCGCATAACCGAGTAGAACTCAAGGTCTTCGGTAACCTTGTTCTTCTTTCTGATTCCAGCAGTATCTACAAGATAAAAGTCGAAGCCGAATTTCTCGTATTTTGTATAGATTGAATCGCGCGTTGTTCCGGCGATTTCGGTAACGATGTTTCTCTCCTCGCCAATGAAGGCGTTGATGATGCTCGATTTTCCGGCGTTTGGACGACCAACCACGGCAAAGCGAGGAATCTCGTCCTCGACCTCCTCGGTAGTATCGTTCTTGAACTTCGAAACCACAAGGTCGAGCAAGTCGCCAGTTCCGCTACCTGTGAGCGAACTGATGCAATAAGGGTCGCCAAGACCGAGCGAATAGAACTCGGCAGCGCCGTACTGCAAATCGTTGTTGTCGGTTTTGTTTGCCACCAGAATCACCGGCACCTTGCTGCGGCGCAGAATTGTGGCAACGTGCATGTCGAGGTCGGTAACGCCATTCTGCACGTCTACGACAAAAAGAATGATGTCGGCCTCCTCGGTAGCAAGGATGACCTGTTTACGAATCTCTTCCTCAAAAATATCGTCGCTGTTAACAACCCAGCCTCCTGTATCCACTACAGAAAACTCACGTCCAATCCATTCCGACTTGCCATACTGACGGTCGCGTGTTGTTCCGGCCTCGTCACTGACGATTGCCTTGCGCGATTTAGTCAGACGGTTGAACAATGTAGACTTGCCTACATTCGGACGACCTACTATAGCAACCAAATTTCCCATAAACTCTCTTAAATTCTTAAATATTAAACATCGAGATTGTAACCGAAATTCTTCAGTTCCTTATCAGAATTTCTCCAGTCCTTGTCCACTTTCACAAATGTTTTCAGGAAAATGGTCTTGTTGAAGAACTTTTCAAGTGCCTTGCGCGCCTCGGTGCTCACCTTCTTCAAGGCAACGCCCTGATGCCCGATGATGATGCCCTTCTGGCTCTCGCGCTCGACATAGATGACGGTATCGATACTAATCTTCTTGTCTTCCTCCTTAAACTGCTCAACAACGACCTCTACTGAATAAGGAATCTCCTTGTCGTAATAGAGCAGAATCTTTTCGCGGATAATCTCGGTAACAAAGAATCGTGCAGGCTTGTCGGTCCACTGGTCTTTGCCGAAGTACGGAGGCGAATCGGGAAGCAAATCCTTGATGCGCTTCAGTACCACGTCGATATTGAACTTGTTCGATGCCGAGATAGGAATAATTTCGGCATTCGGCAGTACCTTTGCCCACTCTTCCACCTGATTTGTCAGCTTCTGCTGGTCGGACTGGTCAATCTTATTGATGAGCAGCAGGATAGGCACATCCATCTTCTGCACTTTTTCAAGAAAGTCGCTGTTCTTGTCAGGTTTCTCCACAGTATCTGTAACATACAGCAGCACATCAGCATCCTGAAGTGCCGACTCTGAGAACTGAAGCATCGCTTCCTGCATCTTGTAGTTGGGCTTTAGCACGCCCGGAGTGTCAGAGAATACAATCTGCATCTCCTCTGTGTTCAGTATTCCCATAATACGATGGCGCGTTGTCTGTGCCTTGAATGTGGCAATAGATATGCGCTCGCCAACTAGCTGGTTCATCAGCGTTGACTTGCCCACGTTTGGGTTACCGACAATGTTTACAAATCCTGCCTTATGCATAATTCTTTGTTTGATTAAAAAAACGCACCCTTTTTGAAGAGGATGCGTTCCTTATATTGTTTACTCTGCATCGTAGCCCCATCGTACGTATGACGCACCATAGGTAAATCCGGCTCCAAATGCAGTAAAAATAAGGTTATCACCCTTACGCAGTTTCTTCTCGAACTCCCACAGGCATAGTGGCAGAGTTGCACCACTGGTGTTTCCAAAGTGCTGGATGTTCATCATCACCTTGTCCATTGGCAACTCCAAGCGGTTTGCCACAGCCTCGATGATGCGCACGTTTGCCTGATGAGGAATAACCCACGAGATGTTGTCCTTGTTCAAGCCGTTGCGCTCGGCAACGATTGAGCAAGCATCGCACATGTAGGTTACGGCATACTTGAACACTGTTCTACCCTCCTGATGCAAGAAGTGCATTCTGTTGTCGACAGTGTAGTATGATGGAGGGCAAGCCGAGCCGCCTGCCTTCATGTGAAGGAATGGCAATCCCTTGCCGTCTGTACGAAGATAAGAGTCTAACTGTCCGTACTCCTCGTAAGTTGGCTCGAACAAAGCCGCTGCCGCGCCATCGCCAAAGATAGGGCAAGTGGCTCTGTCGGTATAGTCAACCATAGACGACAGTTTGTCGGCACCGATTACGATTATCTTCTTGTATCTACCGCTCTCGATAAGTGCAGTTGCTGTGTCCATTCCGTAAAGGAATCCGGCACATGCGCCCTGCAAATCGTATGCGAAAGCGTTTCTAAGTCCACATTTATCAATAACAATTGACGAAGTAGAAGGGACGTGATAGTCTGGGGTTGTTGTTGCTACGATAACCAAGTCGATGGTGTCAGGGTCGCAGCCAGTCTTCTCAAGCAACTGCTTGCAGGCCTTGCGAGCCATGTAAGAAGTACCCAGACCCTCCTCGTTAAGAATACGTCTTTCCTTTACGCCAATGCGTGTCATAATCCACTCATCGTTGGTGTCGACCATGCGGCTCAACTCATCGTTTGTCAGCACATAGTCAGGAACATATCCGCCAACGCCTGTGATTACAGCGTGAATTTTTTCCATTCTCCTTAAAAACAAAATTAGCCAAAGAGCCCAGTGAGGACCCTTGGCTATATTACTTTACTAATTAGATAGCAGCCTCTTCCTTAACAATAGCTACCTTACCTCTGTACTGACCGCAAGATGGGCATACAGTGTGGTAAACATAGAACTCGCCGCAGTTAGGACACTTTGCCAAAGTAGGAGCAACTGCCTTGTCGTGAGTTCTTCTCTTAGCTGTTCTTGTCTTAGACTGTCTTCTTTTAGGATGTGCCATTTTGTTTTAATCTTTAATTGTTATTTTATTAATTTCTTTAATTCAGCCCATCGGGGATCGACTGGGGCATCGTCTGCAACTTCATCGCTTTCATCGTCATCCTCATCACTACTTCGGGTAGCAAGATGCTCGTTCAGGGCATCAATCATCGCACGGTTGCATTTTCCAGGTGCATGCACGTGTTTAATGGGGATTGCAAGGGCTATAAACTCGTAGATTCGCCAAGACACATCAAGCACACCGTCATCTTCGGGTATGGTGATGAGTTCGTCGTCTTCCTGATAGTCGGCACCAAACTTCACTCTCACGACATCGTTGGTCGAAATCTCCAATTCCATGTCGTCGAGACAGCGGTCGCAAGGTACCATAATGGTTCCCTCAGTTTTGAAAGTAACATGGAAAGCACCCGAGGTTGGCTTTACAGTCACCTCACTCTTCAAGTTGCCTTTTCTCACTTCGGGAGCATCAATCGCCTCGAAGAATGAATCATCGAGAACATAGTCAAACACGTGAGTGTCAGACACTATCCCTTTAAAATCAATCTTGTATGCGCTTAATGTATCCATTTGGGTTGCAAAATTAACAATATTTTTCTAAACTGCAATAATTTAAATAGTTAAATCTGCTATTTTTTATTTCTTAAATATTTATTCAGCTCTATCCGCATCACTGTTCCCTTTCCAATCTCCGAACTTTTTACAAATATCTTTCCTTTGTGGTATTCTTCAACTATTCTCTTTGCTAGACTCAATCCTAAGCCCCAGCCTCTCTTTTTCGTTGTGAATCCGGGCGTAAAAACGCTGTTGAAATGCTTCTTGTTGATGCCTTTTCCTGTATCAGCCACCTCAATCACCGTGCGGTTTTCCTCGTCCATTACCGTTATGTCTATTGAGCCTTTGCCTTCCATTGCATCAACCGCATTCTTGCACAGATTCTCGATAACCCACTCAAACAGAGGGGCATTCATCACGGCAATGACTTCGGTATCTGGCATATGAGTTGTCATCTGAACTTTGTTCGATGTCCTTCGGTTTATGTAATCGACAACATGCTGAACGACTTCATTCAGGTTAGAAGGCGTAGGTTCGGGCAAAGAGCCGATTTTCGAGAATCTCTCGGCTATCATCTGAAGTCGCTTCACATCTTTGTCCATCTCAGGAATGAGTTCATCTTCAGGATAGTTCTCCTTCAGAATCTCAACCCATGCCATAAGCGATGAAATTGGAGTTCCGAGTTGATGCGCCGTTTCTTTCGATAAGCCAACCCACACTTTATTCTGTTCTGCCTTCTTCGAACTTAGCAGGGCGAAAATGGCAACGACAACGAATATAAGTACTACTCCAAGTTGGGCATACGGATACGAGGCGAGACGTTTCAGCATCAGACTCTCGTCGTAACAAACCGTAAGATGCTCGTGAGAATCGAGGTCGATATGAATGGTATCGCCCGATGCGAGCATGGATTTAGCCTTATGCTTCAAGAAAATCAGAGAATCGGAATTCTGACTGTCTAATTCAACGTTTCTGTATGTCACAACCTCACCGTCTTTATCGAGCACAACAACAGGTATGTTGCTGTTTCCGTTTATCACTTTGAACACGAGGTTAAGGTCGGTATTTTCGTCGGCATCGTTTAATGCTCGCATCGCCTCTGCCCACACCTCAACATTCTTAATTTCAGCCTTTTGCAAGTCGCGAATCAAGTAATGGGAAACGACGAGTGATGCCACAGCAATGACGATTGCAGCGACTACAAGAATGATTTTTATCTGACGGATTCTATCAACAAAGTGCATATATACATTTTAATGCCACTCAATGCTGGCGGCAGTTTAACATATATATAACGCTAAAATGTTACGAAGATTTTATACACGGCAATTTTTCTTTTTAGCATTATACTGATTTAGAGAAACTACACAAACGCAAAAAGTCCCCCTCAGGCATTGACCTGAGGAGGACTCTTACTGAAAAAC
>R24__coassemble_245_pt1 | contig 39534 bp, 36 predicted proteins | sample R24__metabat2_low_PE_011 | metagenome-assembled genome bin R24 | reverse complement strand
GCTTTCTTGTGCGGCTGCGCCGCAATCATCTGCAAACTTAGAGACAGTTGACAATTTTTTGAAACTTAGAGAAAGTTGAAAAGTGCTGATTCTGCACAATAAAAAATTATACGCTTATGGCTTATAATAAAATCCCCACTCTCATGGAGAATGGGGAAGGGCTGCGTAGATGTCGATTCTAAGCCTTAAATCCATCGGTTCACGCTACAAAAATTGCCACACCATTCTTTTTTCGGCAAAAATCCCTGCCATTCATCACAGAAACTTACAGAATATCCCAAAACGGTGTGCAAACGCAACATATTCAGGCATCTGCCGCGTCTAACGCTCAGTAAATAAAAACACGAGAATATGAAAAATGTTATCAATCGCAACTATGTTTGCACCCTTTTAAGAAAGAATCTTTTGGCAATCGCACTTATTCTTACGGCTGCATCAGCTCAGGCAAAGAACAAGTTACAGGAGGTTAACGGAAGGATTACCGACACCAAGGGCGAGCCTCTGGCTTTCGTAAACATCTCGCTGCTGTCGTCCGATTCGACCTTCATTCAAGGAACAACGAGCGACATGGAAGGCAAATTCCTTATCCAGTCTCCCGAAGATGGCTGTATCCTAAGGCTTTCGTACGTCGGATTTCAGACTAAATATATCGATGTGAAGGACGCAAACATCGGCACAACTGCCATGAACGACGACGCGCAGACGCTTAGCGAAGTAACCGTAAAGGGTCTGCTTCCGAAAACAAAACTAACGGGCTGCTCCATGCTCACAACCGTTCAGGGCACGGTGCTGGGCAAGTCGGGCACGGCATTAGAGATGCTTCCGAAGATTCCGGGAATGGCGATGAAAGACGACGAGCTGGAGGTGCTTGGCAAGGGCAAGCCTATCTTCTACATCAACGGCAGAAAGATGCAAGATAAGGACGAGCTGAAGCGTCTGCGCTCTGAAGAGATACAGAGCGTTGAGGTAATTACCAATCCGGGCGCGCAGTACGATGCCACAGTTTCGGCAGTTGTAAGAATAAAGACGGTGCGCCGAAAGGGCGACGGCTTCGGATTCGACCTCGCTGCGAGCAACAACCAAGACCTCATCTTCGGTTACAGCGACCCTTCGGCAACTGCCAACCTTCACTATCGCCACAACGACATAGAGCTCTTCGGACTGTTTAACTACTGGAAGTGGGAAAGCGTTGGCGACATCAATCTTACCGAATCGACCATTCTGAAAGCCGACGGAGGCATAAAAAACATCCGTCAAGACATATACACTCGCAACGACTGGCACGGACAGGGACTGAACTACAACCTCGGCTTTAACTGGCAGATAAACGAAAAGCACTCGCTGGGAATGCGCGTAGAACGACACGACAAGTTCAAGACTTACAACGATATGCGATGCAAGACCAACGTTGAGCATCACCGCATAGGCGGAGGACTTCTGTATGCCGAGAGCAACAACTCAACGCAGCGCGAAGACGAACACGTTCCGTACAACTGGGAGAGCAACGCATACTACAACGGAAAAATAGGCAAGATGGACATCGACTTGAACATCGATTTTATTTCGACTAAGGGAGACAAAGTGAGCCAGATAAACGAGTTGCACGATAGCGGCAGCCGTCAGCAGATGCAGCAGGACAACAGTCAGTCTACAAACCTGTGGGCAGCCAAGCTTGTGTTGAGCTATCCGATACTGAAAGGCATGGTTCAAGCTGGAACAGAGATGAGCTTCGTGAACCGCGCAAGCAACTCGTCTATAACAAACTATCCTCTGCCATCGTCAGACTCTGATGTTGACGAGAAGAACATAGCCGCCTTCGTGTCGTACAGCGCAAATCTGAAGGACTTAGGAAACATAAGCGCAGGCGTGAGATACGAACATGTGGGCTTCGACTACACCGACAATCTGTATGCCGACCGCTCAATGTCGCGCAATCAAGACGAGTTCTTCCCTAACCTGTCGTGGTCAAAGCAGTTTGGCGATGTTCAGACAGCCGTTGCCTATTGCATGAAGACCATCCGACCAAACTACAGCTCGCTTGACGACCGCATCGTCTATCTTAACTCGTACTCGCTGATACAGGGCGACTCTAAACTGAAAAACGCTACCATGCAGGAGGTTAGCATCAATGCGCGCTGGAAGTGGATAAACCTGTTTGCCGCCTACGAGCGTCGCGACAACACAATTACGCAGTTGCCGATGCCATACAACGACGAAGGCATCATGCTGCTGAAACAGAGCAATTTGCAGAACCCAGTACGCAACCTTGCCATCTTCATCTCGGGAAATCCAACATGGGGAATATACAGTCCGTCGTGGACCGTAGGCAGACAAAAGTTCTGGAACACAATGACTTTCGACGACCTTCGCGAGGCTGACGGTAAGGTTGAAGTAAGTTTCAACAAGCCAATTTACTTCATCGACCTCAACAATACTTTCCGTCTGAAACACAGCTGGCAGTTCGAGGCAAACATGAACATAATGACCAAGGGCGACGTGATAAATTTCAGAATGTTATCGCCATCTTACAACCTTCGCTTCGCGGTTCAGAAATGCTGGCTTAAGAACGACGCGCTCTGCCTAAGAGCAAGCATCAGCGATGTGCTGAAACGCAGCGTTCAGGACGTTGCGCAAGACTGCGGCTTCTTCTACGGAATGCAGAAAACCACTCGCAACAATCATCGTCTGGACATCTCGCTGCGCTACAGCTTCAACGCATCTAACAGCCGTTACAAGGGCACAGGAGCCGGAAAATCTGTTCAGCAGCGCATGGCAAGCAATTGATATCGTTTTTCTTTGATGTGTGTTTGAAAATCCCCTCCCGTTTTTTTATGAAACTGGGAGGGGATTCTCGTAGCACCACGTTATGCCGAATTTCATATTAAACGATGGCACAACTCACCAAGATTCTGGATGTTCTTTTTTCCAATCCTCAATTTCTTTTGCCATTTTAGCATATTTTGACGGATTGCGTTCATACCAACCAGTTCTAACACGATATCCGATATTCTGAGACCTTGTAAAATGGGCACAAATGCAGAACGCTGCAACACATATAATTACAACTACAACACATTTGACTGTGTCTTTAGTAGCTATATATTCCTTGAGAATCCCAACCCCTCTATATCTATATACATAGTAATATAACGATGCAAAAATGACAACAAATTCTGCAATATACAGAGAATCTACTAAATAAGTATCTGTTGAGTAATAACCATACGTATGGTTATATAAGAAAAAACTATCAACAATTGAAGTTAATAAACAATTTAAAATCAATGTTGCTAATGCTATTGTTTTTATTACTGTTGAATTATCGCTTTTCCGTCCCCAAAGTCCAGCATCTATAACCGACAATTGATGAACACCAAGCAATAAAGCATCTAAAAGTGATTGTAAAAACTTCATAAATTAATTTTTCTTCAAATACAACGTTCTGCCGAATTCTCCGCTTGCTACCGAAGAAACGCAAGAATTCCCTTTGTCGTAACGCGACAAAAATAACAACTTTTTTGCTCTTGCCCAATACAAAACATTTTTTTCAGCTGTGGGAATTGCAAATTCCCTAATTTTCTCCCAGCCGAATTTGAAAATTCGGCAGAACCTGTTATACGGCAGAACTTATTTTTTATTTCCACCAACTAATTTAACATTCCTTTTATTGTCGCTTTCAAAGTTTAATATATCTTTGCATATACTTGTCGTAATAACTACGAAAACAAGAGCAAAAACCAAGTGAACAACATCTTATACAAAACTGCGAAAGCCTTACTATATCACTCGCCAAGCATCAGCAAATCAACCCTTTGCAAGATATTTGGCGGCAAGTGGATTGTCATTTCCGGAGCATCGCACGGCATAGGCAAAGCACTCGCACTCAAGCTGATAGAGGCTGGCGCAGACTTGTTTCTGATTGCGAGGACCGAAAGCGAGCTACAATTTCTGCACGACAAGGCAAGGCTGAACGGATGCAACGTGAGAATCTCGGTCACCGACCTTCGAAACCGCAACGAACTCGACCGTCTTTGCAGCGTTCTGAAGGAATTGCCGAGGGTTGACTTTTTCTTCTGCAACGCCGGAAAATCCATTCACCGCAGAATCGAAGACGCACTCGACCGTATGCACGATTACGACAGGACTATCGACCTGAATTACAAATCGCTGGTTGCCTTGTCGCTCACTCTCATTCCGAAATTGGAGCAAAGTGGCGGAAAGATAATCTACACATCATCAGCAAGTTGTCTATACCCGGCAGCACCGGGCTGGAGTGCCTACCACGCGTCAAAATGTGCAGCCAACATCTGGTGTCAGACCGCCGACTCGGAACTGAAGCACAAAGGCGTGAGGGTGCAGATTGCCTATATGCCACTTGTACACACCACGATGTCGGACGCCACGGAAATGTATAGAAAACTGCCTGCATTTTCAGCCGAAGAAGCAGCCGATATTCTTCTTAGCCTAAGCATCAGCAACAAAAGATGTTACAAACCTTGGTGGGCTTCTCTCACCGAGATTCCAGCCATCTGCCTTTCACCATTGATTAGAAAAATTTACAGCCTGAAAAAATGAAGCTTTTCAAAATCCTTATAAAACTTCACATCGTTACTCCTCGCGGAATTTTCCGACTTGCACAATCGTTTGTAAAAGAAGGCATTACGCTGATGGCTCTGATGCGTTTTGCCGCCAAATATTACCCCGACAAGACTGCTATAGTATCGGAATCGGACCGTCTGACATACAAGCAACTTTACGCTAAAGCCCTAAGACTTAGCAACATACTCAATCAAAGATTCAGCGTACAGAAATCGGATAATATAGCCGTGCTGTGCCGTAATCACACCGTTTCGGCTCTGCTACTGCCATCGTTGCAACGTCTTGGTGCAAACACAAAGTTCATAAACACCGATTATGCCGAGCAGAACATCCGCGACATCATCTCTCGAAAGAAATTCAAGTTGCTGATTTTCGACGAGGATTTTGAACAGAAAATCCCGACAGAGTTTCGGCATTTATCTGTAAGCACAGAAACATTGGCTGAAATGCTGAAAAATACCGCTTGCGCGCCGTCGCCGCTGCCCCGACCACCGTTTTTCAAGAGTCCTCAGATTTCGGTTCTTACCGGCGGCACATCGGGCAGCTACAAGGAAGCATCGCGCAAACCGTCTGTCTTTCAGTTTCTTCCGCCATTCTTCGCGCTCCTTCGCGACATCGAAATACATAAATATCAGAGCGTTATGATTGTGCTGCCGTTCTATCACGGCTTCGGACTCTGCACGCTTATAATCTCGCTGCTTATGGGCAAGAAGGTCTGTCTGGCAAGATATTTCGACGCCGATGTCACGATGCAAACAATTATAAACGAACGTGTTGAGGTCTTCCCAGCCGTTCCGGTGATGCTTTCGAGAATGTGGCAGAAAATAAGCTCGGGCAACAACCGCGACATCGAGAAATATCTAAAGTGTATAGTATGCGGCGGCGACCGTCTGAGCAAGAAGCTGATTAACGAGACAGAAAAAATTCTCGGCTCTGTAATATACAATCTTTACGGAACATCCGAAGCGGGATTCTTTATGCTCGCAACGCCCAACGACCTCAGCATCAACCCCGAGCCGACAATCGGGAAGCCTCTGTCGGGCATTAGGTGCAAGATTGAAAACCGCGACTCGCAGGGCATCGGAACGCTTTGGGTGCGCTCGCCATGGGCTGCCACATCGCTCAGAAACCGATGGCAATCGACAGGCGACAGGGTCTCGGTAAACGCCGAAGGCTACTTCTTCTATCACGGACGCGCCGACCGAATGGCTGTCTGCGGCGGCGAAAACGTGTATCCCGAGGATGTTGAAAAGGCTCTGTGCGAACACCAATCGGTAGTTGCAGCAAAGGCTTTTGCCGTGCCCGACAAGGATTTCGGAACGGTTCTGAATGCCAAGATAGAACTCGAAAACGATGCCGACATCTGCTGCAACGACATTACAGAATGGCTGAAAATAAGGATTCCGCGCGCAGCGATGCCTCACAGGGTGGAGTTCGGAAGGCTCACCACCACATCGACAGGAAAGATATGCAACCGGCAGAAGTGAAAATTCATGATTTTCTTATACTTTTTCTACAGAAATGACTATCTTTGCCATTCGTTTAGATTTCACAAAAGAACCATTCAAAACTAATCGCAATGAAAAAAACTGTAATCTTCCTGCTTGCCACTTTCTTGGGCTTGACAAACGTTTTTGCCCAGAAGCACTACCCTATTAGCCAGTTCGCTCCTGATACGTTAGAATATCTGAAGCGAAATTTTGTGGAGCAAAAGCAATACTATATCGGCAAGAACTTTCAGACACTATGGAATGTTTTAAAGTCGGATATAGAAGTGAAGTATATCGGGGTTGATTCTTCTTGTTACTATGATAAAGACAAGGCTGATGGCAAATATTACGCTGCAGGACTTGTGTTACATTGGCTGGAGATTGATGAGCTTCGTAGAAGATATTGGGAAAATCCAAAAGGAAATGTAGGTATTTTAGTTGAATTTGAGTATCCCTATTCGTATTATGAATTTGATTTTTATGAGGCAGAGCCTTCAAATGAAGTAAAGCTGAATGGTGTAAATCAAATAATAAAAGACATCACCATCTTATAAGTTCAATAAGGGCAAGCAAAAGATTTGTAATGATGATTTTTTCATATAAAAATGTTTAGGTTACGATGGCAAAAATACGAAAATTTCTGATTCGGGCTACCTTTTCGCTTTTTTCGCGCATAGAGTCTAACCGCCTCCAAATCCGACTGTTACAAGCGGCAAGCCACTTCCATTCGTCACAAAATCCAACCGTTTGTCCCAGAAACTTGCAAAAGCCGATGGCGCCGCGTATCTTTGCCGTCAGAAAAAATCGAGCAAACCAAAAATTTAAATATTTGACACAATGACTAAAGAAGAAATCTTAAAGATGCTGAACGCACATCCTGTGATGTACGTTGCAACCAACGACGACGGTCAGCCACGCGTGCGCGGCATTCTGATGTACAAGGCAGACGACAGCGGAATTGTGTTCCACACCGGAACAACAAAGGATTTTTACCGCCAGCTTGTTGCCGACCCTCGCGCCGAGGTGTGCTTTGCCTGCGGAAAATATCAGGTTAGGGTTGAGGGCAAGTTCGAACTTGTTGAGGACATGGCTCTGAAGGAGGAAATAGTAAACCACCCTTCGCGCAAGTTCTTGCAGCCTTGGAGAGAGCAGCAGGGCGACGAGGCTTTCTTCAACTTCCTGAAGGTGTTCCGCATGACTCACGGAAAGGCTCACGTTTGGTGCATCGAGGATAACTTCAAGCCAAAAGAATACGTTATTTTGTAAATAGCATCTAACTGAAAACATCGACATAAAAATCAATCCTTATATTTTTTCATTCTGCACAAAACAAAAGATTGCTGCTGATTATCAACCCCATACAGGCACAAAAAAACAAGAGTTTGGATTTTGTCATTTTACACCTGAACGTACCGCCAAATGTTAATATTTATTAAATAACCTACCGCAAATGCAAAGAACACATAAAACGGCTTTGTAAAAACATGTAGAATAGGTACTTTTGCAACTAATTCTTAGAAAAGCAATCATGAATTATGGGTAATAAGATTACTTTTATCTCTTTATTCATGCTTTCGGCGCTGAATCTATCTGCGCAGGAAAGCACGCTTAAACCTGCTCTCGGAGATACGTAGTCTTTTTTACTTGTGAGGACTTACAATCCCCACACATTCACGTAATCATACAGAATTGGGGGTTGTACCCCCAGTTCTTTAAATACAAAACGCTCTTTCACATCGTTGCACACAAAAAGTCAAGGCTCGACAGGAAGAGCGACTATAAAACGTATGATGAAACGAAACCTTATGCAATTAAGCGTACAAACATAACCGCCGCACATTTCCAACATAAAATCGTGTGGCGATAACAACAAACATTCCTCAGGCGCAACACGCGCAGCAAGGCAAGCATCGGAACTCCCTGAGGAACAAAAATCCCGAAAGAATCCCGAACAACCGACAAGGACGGCAACATAACCCAATATGATGCCTACCTGCCATACGGCGAACTGCTTGTTGACGAGCACTCTTCTTCAGAAGAAATGCCGTACAAGTTCAACGGCAAGGAGTTCGACGAGGAGACTGGCTTGTACTACTATGGTGCAAGATACATGAATCCGGTGGCTTCGGTATGGTATGGAGTTGATCCGCTTACAGAGAAAATGGAAGAGCGAATAAAGTCTTGAAATGTACATTAGAAGATTTTGGAGTGACAAATTCTAAAAACATGAAAAAAGATCTTAATATGATTATCAAGAAATACAGTGCAGAATTTGTTTTTGAAACTTTCAAAGACGAAAGAATATATTATTATGAGGGAATTGTTAAAAAAAGCCCTTCGCAAAAAGAGTTTATTAATGGTTGGAAAAATCGTGTAAGGAGTTTTAAGTACAAGTCTACAGAATCCAAGCTTTAATCAAAAGGCGTAAATCTAAAGTATTTACCCCCAATTAATAATTTAAAATAATGAGATTATATATTGTTATTTTACTATGTGTTTTGGTTTCATGCAATAAGCGTGAATCCAAAACACTACATTCTGATTACAATCATCAGAATGATAGTTCTACAGTTTGTTCTTCTCAAGCAAAAAATATCGATGGATATATTGGGAAATGGAGTTATGATGTATGGATAAATGATAGTGCATTTGAAAACAAATCATTTTGGCTGGAACTGAAAAAAGCTGGTAAAGATTCTATTAATGGTTTATTCGCTTCTATTTGGGAAAATGGCATGAAATTAGATGGCTGGAATGCTGATACAGAAATCAAATCCAATGTATGGGGGTGCATTGTCTACGATTCACTATTTGTTAAAATTAAAGGGAGTTATAACGAAAATTCCACATCAAGAGCCGTTTTATATTTAGTGAACGATTCTACTTTGTTATGGGAAGTTATTGACGAATATGTATACGGTGATATATATATACCAGAAAAAATAATACTGAAAAAGGACAATTAACCCTGCTTTCGGGGATATGTAACTAATTTTACTTGTGGGGATTCGCAATCCCCACACATTCACGCAATTAAAACAGAACAAGGGGGGGTAACCCCAGTTCTTTAAATATATTGGTGTCCGATAGAAAGCTCTAAGTTTGCCAAAAAATATAGCGCAGCCGCATTAAGAAAGCATTTTTCAACTTTCAAGTTTCAATTTTCAAAGAAATTGTCAACTGTCTGAATTTTTCAAGTTTCAATTTTCAACTCTCAATTCTCAACTTTCAAGTCCTCATTGTCAATTGTGAATTGTCAATTGCAATTTGCATCAATATACGCTTTGTCGAACCTTGCCCCTTGCTATCCCCTTGCTATCCCCTTGCTACCTCCTACCTTTTCCCTACCAAAAAAGGGCTTTTTCGCCTCCTTTCTGCATAACGATTCGTTTTTCGTCTGCATATTATTACAGAATGTGATTTCTCCAGCCTCGTGTACAAAAGCCGGCATTTTATTGCAGAATATAACAAAAGCATCGGCACGTCAGTCTTTTTTCATATCTTTGCCAAAGAGACGAGTGCCACACGGCGCAGCCTCATCAAACACCATTCTACGATGTCAGAAAACTGGACTGTTTATGCCGACTGGAATCCGTGGCACGGATGCACAAAAATCAGCCCCGGATGCAAATATTGCTACGTTTACCGTCAGGACGAGATGTACGGCAGCGACATCTCGAGCAGCGAATGCCGAAAGACGGGCAACTTCAATCTGCCTATAAAGCGCAGGCGCGACAAATCGTGGAAGATTGAGAGCGGAAAGATTGTGTTCACCTGCTTCACATCCGATTTCCTGCTGAAAGATGCCGATGAGTGGCGCCCCGAATGCTGGCAGATGATTAGGCAGCGGAGCGACCTCTGGTTCTTCTTTTTCACCAAACGGATTGACAGGTTTATGGAGTGCATTCCCGACGACTGGGGCGACGGCTACGACAACGTGATTGTGGGCTGCACGGTCGAGAATCAAGCGATGGCTGATTACCGCCTGTCCATATTCCGCTCGCTGCCCATAAAGCACAAGAGCATAATTGTTGCGCCAATGCTCACCGCCATCAATCTTGAACAATACCTCGACAAAACGATTGACGAGGTGGCGGTTGGCGGAGAGTCGGGACTTGATGCCCGCCCGTGCCATTACGACTGGATTCTCGACCTCAGAGAGCAATGCATAGCCAAAGATGTTGCCTTCCGCTTTCATCAGACGGGTGCACGGTTCGTTAAGGACGGAAAGATGTTCCGCGTGCCGAGGCGGTTCCAGCTGAGTCAGGCGCACAAGGCTAATATCGACTTCAAGATAGGCGAATATCTTGTGCCCGAAACGGTTAAGTTTGAATGGAAAGAAAGCGATTATCACGACTAAAACACAAAAATATGAAAGAAATACTCGATTTTTACCTGCAACTGTCGCAGAATAACAACAAGCCTTGGTTCGATGCTCATCGAGCCGAATACGAGGCTGTAAAGAAGAAGACTACCGCCCTTGCCGAGGAGTTTATAAAGGGCGTTGCCCTGTTCGACCCACGATGCAAGAACCTTCAGCCAAAGGACTGCACCTATCGCATAAACCGCGACATACGCTTCTCCCCTGACAAGCGTCCGTACAAGGACTGGCTCGGCATATATGTGTGCCCGGGCGGAAAGAAATCGGGCATGGCGGGATATTACATTCACTTTGAGCCGGCAACAGACACTTATCTTATGTGCGGCGGCCTGTATAACCCAACAAAAGAGGTTCTGAAGAGCATACGCGAGCAGATAATGCTCGAGCCGGATGCGTTTCACAAGGCGGTACAGTCGTGCGGAAAGAGCTTCGGCCTTAACTGGGACAACGCCCTGAAGCGTTTTCCCGTAGGATTCAGCGCAGACGACAAGCACAGCGAGTACTATCGACTTAAATCGTTCGAAATAACGCAGTTCGTAACAAAGAAGGATGTTCTCGGCAAAGACTATCTGACAAACACTCTCGCCCAACTAAAGAAATGCCACGAGTTTAACGAGCTGCTGAACAAGTGCGCCGATTTTGTTCGCTAAACTGTTAAAGAATGTTAAAAACTTCGCGAAAGTCTTGACTCGTCCCTTAGGTCATGCCATAACTTTGCAAATGCTTAGGCAAAAGAAAAAAATCGTACGATAATGAGTAAAACAAAGTTAAAAATCGGAGAGTTCTCGCAGATGATGCAGATAACCGTAAAGACGCTGCGCTTTTACGAGCAGAAAGGTCTGCTGATGCCCGATGAGGTGGACGAATGGACGGGCTACCGCTACTACTCCATAAGTCAGATGCAGAAACTAAGGACGATTCGCGACCTTCAGCAGCTCGGCTTCTCGCTCGACGAGATAAAGGACTTGTACGAAGACGACTCGCACGTTCCGGGAGCCGACCAACTTGCCGAGAAGATAAGGCAGACCGAACTCGCCCTACGGCAACTCGTTGCGCGTCGCGACCGTCTGCTCGAATGGCAGAACTCTCGCAAACAAATCGACACAATGAAGAAAATAAGCATTCAGTCATTGCCCGAGATTATCGTGGCAAGCCATCGCGAAGTAATACCGAATTTTGATGCCATCGGACCAATGTGCTACGAGAAAATCGGTCCCGAGATGCAGCGTCTGGGCTGCAAATGTCCGCTGCCCGGCTACTGCTTTACCATTGAGCACAACAAGGAGTTCTCGCCAACCAACATAGATATTGAGTATTGCGAGCAGGTTGAGGAGATGGGCACCGACAGCAACATCATCAAGTTCAAGCGTCTGCCAGCCGTGCCGAAGACTCTGTGCATCAAGCACATCGGCGCATACGAAAAGTTCTACGACTCGTTTATCGAGGCCTTCCGCTACATCGAGGAAAACGGCTACAAGATAGCCGGTCAGCATCGCACAAGTTATATTGACGGTCCGTGGAATCAGGAAGACCCAGAGAAATGGCTGTCGGTAATTCAGATTCCGATAGAATAAATTACAAAGAGGGGGGCTGTCTGTTCGGCAGTCCCTTAAAAATCAGCAAATTATGCCATTCGATTTCAAAAAGGAATACAAAGAGCTTTATCTTCCAAAACAGAAGCCTGCGTTTGTTGATGTGCCACCGGCAAACTACATTGCCGTACGCGGCGAGGGCAACCCCAACAACGAAAATGGCGCATACACAAACGCTGTGCAGATTCTTTACAGCATTGCCTACACCATTAAGATGAGCAAGAAGGGCGACCACCACATCGAGGGCTATTTCGACTTTGTTGTTCCGCCGCTCGAAGGCTTGTGGTGGGAAGAGGTAAACGGAAAGGCTGCCGAAGGATTCTCGTACACCGACAAGTCGCGCCTACATTGGATTAGCCTCATCCGCCTGCCCCATTACGTAACAAAATCGGAATTTGAATGGGCGGTGGCTGAAGCCTCCCGAAAGAAGAAAACAGACTGCTCTAAGGCCGAGTTTATGACGCTGCACGAAGGTCGTTGCGCACAGATAATGCACATAGGCAGTTACGACGACGAGCCTGCCACCATCGGACTTCTGAAAGAGTTTATCGGGCAGAACAACTGCACCTCCGACATCGACAACACAACCCGTTTTCATCACGAAATCTATCTTTCCGACCCTCGCAAAACCGAGGCCTCGAAATGCAAAACAGTTATACGATATCCGGTTAAGTAGAAAACATTTAGGTTGATTCCGCAACAGGCATCAACCTTTTTTGTAACCCCAAAGCCTTAGCCGCCCCCCATAATCCCCCAAAAACAATTATGAATTCTGAATTGTCAATTGTGAATTGTCAATTGTCAATTCTGAATTATGAATTATGAATTGTGAATTGCCTCTTGTTTTTCTCAGAATAAATTTCTACCTTGCACGTCGATTTTTAATTTAATACCAATACAGAAAAATGAAAAGAATTGTAACTATCTTACTTTCGCTATGGGCTTTTACTACGCTTTCGACAGCACAGCCCTTGGTTAAGACGCACGTCGAAACTGGCGACATTGAGGGCGTAGTAGAAAACGGACTTGGCGTTTACAAGGCCATTCCGTACGCAGCACCGCCTGTGGGCGACCTACGCTGGAAAGACCCTCAGCCGGCAAAGCCGTGGCAGGGCGTTCTGAAAACCGACAAGTTCGGACCGTGGCCGCCTCAACCCGAACGCCCGGGACTAACCCGCGACATGATGAGCGAGGACTGCCTTTATCTGGGAATCGCCACTCCAGCCACCTCTGTCAACGACAATCTGCCCGTAATGGTGTGGATTCACGGCGGCGGATTCAGAACCGAGCACTATGGCGGCGACTTGTGGCAGCATCTGGCAAAGCGCGGCGTTGTGGTTGTGAGTGTTGAATATCGCACAGGCGCACTCGGCTTTATGGCTCATCCCGAACTTGCCAAGGAGTCGAAGAACGGACACTCGGGCAACTACGGATTACTCGACCAGATTTTCGCACTTCAGTGGGTGCAGAGAAACATCAAGAACTTCGGCGGAAATCCTTCTAAGGTTACTATCTTCGGCGAGAGTGCCGGCGCCATCAGTTGCAGCATCCTCTGCGCCTCTCCGCTTACAAAAGGGCTCTTCTGCGGCGTTATAAGCCATAGCGGAGGCTCGTTTGCGCCTTGGGACGACAGCAACCGCTCTATGCTAACCGGCGCATCTCAGAAGGGAGCAGAGCAGCACGGCGTTGCCTTTCTGAAGCATCTTAACAAGAAATCAATCAAACAGATGCGAAAGATGAGCGCGTACGACCTAACGAAAGGCGACTTGGGCTTCGACGGATTCTGGCCTTGCGTTGACGGCTATGTCATCGCCGATGACCAGTACCGCCTCTACGAGCAGGGCAAATACAACGACGTTCCGGTTATCGTGATGACAAACAGCGACGAGGGCGCACTCTTCTCTCCGCCAACCATCACGCTCGAGCAATACAAGCAGATGGGCACAGCCATGCTGGGCGAGTTTGCCGAAGAGGCATACAAATACTATCCAGCTAACAATAACGACGATGCCTTCCACTCTTTCGGAGATGCTTTCCGCGACCTTGGCTTTGCATGGCCGTCATACGCTTGGGCTAAACTCCAGAACCAGAATGGAAAGTCGCCTGCTTACTCGGCATTCTTGGCGCAGCCATCGCAGCGCAGTTTCTCGCCCGACCCTCGCCGTCGCGGCGTTGCCCATGCCGACGACATTCTGTATCTCAACGGCGAATTCCTTACTCAGCCCGAGAAATATCCTCACGAGGCGGCAGTTTCGGAAATCATTCAGCAATATTGGATTAACTTTGCAAAGACCGGAAATCCTAACGGCAAGGGACTGCCTTACTGGCCTGCGTTCGACGAGAGCAAGCCAACAACGATGCAGTTCAGTTACGGAGCATCGCTCGTTACGCTGCCAAATGCCGACCAAATTCACTTTGTAGACCGTATGTACAAGGCTGTCCGCGAAAAGACTGAAGCGAAGAGGAAATAAAAACGCATCGTTCTAAAGATACGAGCATAAAAAAAGACCGCCACTTGAACTGTGACGGTCTTTTTTTCACAAATTAAGTTGATGCAATATTTTCAGAAAGACAATGGATAATAAATCCAGTTTATTTTGGGATTAGCAACATTTTTTCCTTGAATATTTACCACTCCCATTTTGTCATAATCACTAACAATAATTACACCTAAACTCTCGTGTATCGAAACAGAACTATACTCAGGCTTGATTATTATCTTGCCAGTTTTGTCTATGCAACCACATTCTTCATTTTTATATACACTTACAATGTTACTATAACTCCATAATTCTACATCATCAAACTGTGGTTTGGCGATAATCTTACCTGTTCTATCTATATAACCCCATTTATCATTAATACAGACAGCAGCAAAACTTTCGGATTGAAAATCTAATGCCATATCAAACTGAGGTTTTATCATAAAATTTCCAACAGAATCAATATACCCCCATTTGTCATTTACTTGTACCGGGCACAATTTACTTTTTAAGAAATGTCTAACATATTCATACTGGGGCTCTATTACAAACTTACCTGACGAGTCTATAAAACCCCATTTTCCATTCAATTCTACACCTGCCAAACCGTTGTCTTCAAAAGAGGTTGCAAAGTCAAACTGAGGCTCAATTGCCCAATTCCCCGTTGCATTGATATAGCCCCACTTCTTGTTCAACTCAACGACAGCCAAACCGTTGGATGAAAAATAAAATCTTTTGTCGTACCGAGGTTCGACTACAAACTTGCCTGCTGCATCAATATAACCCCATTTCCCTTTCAATTCTACACCTGCCAAACCATTTTCTTCAAAAGAATCTGCAAAGTCAAACTGAGGCTCAATTACCATTTTGCCTGTTGCATCGATATAGCCCCACTTGTCGTTCAGCTTAACGGATGCCAGACCATTGGATGAGAAATTCAAAATATCGTCATACCGAGGTTTGACAACAAACTTTCCCGTTGCATCAATGCAGCCCCACTTCTCATTTAATCTGATATTTGCCAAACCGTTATCTTGAAAATATTCGACCATTTCAAACTGAGGCTTAATAACAATCTTGCCAGATTTGTCAATAAATCCTTTTTCTCCGTCTAATTCGATTTCTGCCAAGCCATTGTCTTGAAAGAAACCAGCATAGCCAAACTTCGGACTTATACACCAACTGCCGTTTCTGTCTACATATCCCCATTTTTCATTGACCTGAACAGGAATTAGTACCTTGTCTTCATTATCGCTCGTACAGGCTGAGAAATTGAATAACAGTCCCAACAAACTTGCCAATAATAAAATTGCTTTCATCTGATATTCCGAATTTGTGTTGTTTTTATTTCTGCAAAGCCCTCTTTATCTCTACGGTATTGGCGAGCAGTACAAGGCTATCGCATTACTAATACAAGCCAACTCTGTCAAACTGGGGCTTGGCTATATAAGCTCCTTTTTTATCTATTATTCCCCATTTTCTGCGAAAGACAAAGCATTATCAAATTGAGGCTCGATGACCATCTTACCTGTTTTATCAATATAACCAAATTTGCCATCCTGCCTAACGACTGCCAAACCTATAGAAGAAAAACGGAAAAAGAGACTTTCATTCTTTGGTTCAATAACAAAATTACCTGTTTTGTCAATAATACCCCCCTTGCCATTTAATACAACCATTGCCATGCCATCTCGCCCAAAAAACGACATAAAATCAAACTTGGGCTCTACAACAACTCTACCTTTTGTATCAATAAATCCATATTTACCATTTAATTTAATGATAGCAAAATCATTATAAAATTCTTTTATATCGTCATACTGGGGTTTAACAACCATCATTCCTTTTTCATTGATAAGTCCATATTTGCGATTTAGTCTGACGACTGCCATATCATTTGATTGAAAATCTGTGATATTATCAAACTGGGGTTTAACAACTATTTTTCCTCTTTTATCTATAAAACCATATTTACCATTTACTTCGACACACGCCAAACCATTTTGAGAAAATTCATAAGCAGCATCAAACTGCGGCTTGATGATAACTTTTCCGGTTGTATCAATATACCCACACTTACCATTCTGCCTAACAGTTGCTAAGCCTATAGATGAAAAATTCGAAGCGCTATCAAACTTAGGTTCGATGACAACATTACCGTTCTTATCTATAAATCCACATTTATCATTTAATACAACTAAGGTCAAAACATTTTTTGCTGAATATCCGTATATTCTATCAAACTTAGGTTCGACAAGAATATTGCCATTTAAATCAATAATTCCACATTTAGCATTCTGCCAAACTTCAAGAAAAAAATTACTTATATAGAAACGGTCAATATAATCAAAACGAGGTTCTACAACAAACTTGCCGTTATCATTTATAAATCCCCATTTGTGATTCTCTTCAACAATTGCTAAAACATCGTATGCGGAGCTATAAATAAATATAACGCCATCAAACCTTGGCTGTACGACAAACCTACCAGAAGTATCGATACATCCATATTTGCCATTTGATAGAACAACTGTTATACCCTTTGATTTAAAGGCGTAAGCACTATCAAACTGCGGCTCTATGACCATTTTGCCTGTTGCATCGACATAGCCCCACTTACCATTCAACTTAACAGCAGCCAAACCGCAGGACTTACTTTTGCTCTCATTGTCACCACTCTGAGCAAAGATGCCGACTGTGGCAAACAGGAAACTGATTAACAAGAGTTTTACTTTCATTTTAATGTTATTTATTCACGCTTTTGCAAATATACAGATTTTCTGGTCGTAAACAAAAAACATCGGCATTACTAATACAAGCCAACTCTGTCAAACTGGGGCTTGGCTATATAAGCTCCTTTTGTATCTATTATTCCCCATTTTCCACCATCCTTGGCAAATAATATGTCTCTGTATATTTCAATCCCTTCGAACCTTGGTTTTACCACGATTTTTCCTTTGCTGTCAATCACTCCGTATTTGCCGTTCTGGATTACAGCCGCCAAGCCATTTTCTGCGAAAGACAAAGCATTATCAAATTGAGGCTGGATAACCATCTTGCCAGTTGCATCGATATAGCCCCACTTGCCATTCAAACTAACAGCTGCCAGACCGTTGGATGAGAAATCGCAAGCATTGTCGAACTGAGGAGCGACTACAAATTTTCCAGATGTATCAACAACTCCCCATTTTTCATCTACCTGAACAACGCACAAGCCGTTAGACGAAAAATCGTAAGCTCCATCATACCGCGGACTGATAACCATCTTACCGGTTCTGTCGATGAAGCCCCATTTATCCTCGTTAAGTTGTACGCGAGCCAATCCTTTGCCCATAAAAGCACCAGCCCTGCCAAACTGCGGTTTGATGCCCCATTTGCCAGATTCCTGAATATATCCAATCTCGTCATCAACCTCGGCTACAGCCAAGCCTTCGGCATCGAAACTCCATGCTCTGTCATACTGCAAACTGATATACATTTCGCCGCTTGCATCAATATATCCCCACTTGCCGTTTAAACAAACTGCCGCCAAGCCGTTGGATGAAAAATCGCAGGCATTGTCATACATTGGATCGACAATAATACTGCCAGTTTGTGCAAAATATCCCCATTTGCCGTCTATCTTAACACGAGCAAGACCATTAGACGAAAAACTTGCGACCTCTTCGAACCACGGCTCGATAATCATCTTGCCCGACTTGTCTATATATCCGTACTTATCGTTTACCTTGACACGTGCCCAGTCATTTTCTTCGAAATTAAACGCATCGTCAAACTGTGGCTTGATAACCATCTTGCCGGTTTTGTCAATATATCCCCACTTGCCGGCAACCTCTACGGAGATTAACTGATTCTCTTCGCTGTTGTTTTGTGCGACAGAGTAGTTTACCAACAACAGCAACAAACTGAACATTAAAAGTTTAGCTCTCATATAACATTATTTTTTTGAAATCCTACTTCTGCAAAGCCTTTTTAATCTCTACGGTATTGGCGCGCGAAACAGGAATAAGTTTGTCTGTTCCAAGCATTTGCAGTTGATAGTTGCCCGATGTTCGCGACGTAAGCGAAACGGCATAGTTTATGTTGATGATATAGGCGCGGTGGCACGAAATAAGATAGTCGACCTCTGCCAACTGCTCGCGCAACTGCTTCATGGTTGTGCGGATGATGTGATGAAGTCTCTCTCCCTCGTGCAAATACCATATATCAGCATAGTTAGAGAGCGATTCGATATAGAGAATCTCCTTTGGCGATACTTCGAACAAATCGTTCACGGCATTACCCTTAATAGTGCAAACCGAATTTTCGGCATCCTCGTCACCATCTTCCTCCGAAGATACCGAAACAGGCTCATCGCTCTCCGCCTCGTCCCGACTGGCACGCTGCTCAAGAAGGGCGTTTATGGCTCTAACCTCCTCGAGTTCCTGACGGAGGCGGCTGTTTCGGTGATAATAAATGTCGTACACGGCAATGAGAAGCGTTACCAGCAGAACCCACAAGCACATTTGCAGAAAGCAGCAGAGGTCGAGCGCATTAGGGTCGCCGCCATTCATCTGCCCCGTCCACAGCACCTTGCAACTGCCAAAGTAGAAGTACGAATTGAAGGTTACCGCCATGGCCGAAAACAGAGGCATATGTAAGAGATAGCGCGTAAAGATGCGCCACTTGGTGCTTTTTATCGGCACAGTTATGAACTGAACTATAACCATGGCAACAAACTCGATAACGGCAAGTCCGAACAAAAGAACGAGGCGTCTGTCGGCCTTGTCAATCTCGAACGGCTGAAGCACTCCGAGGATAAACAAAACGGCAAAACTGTATCTTGCCGCATTTTTTACAATATCGTATATCGTATTTTTCATCTAAACTTATTTTATGGTATTTTTCGAGATACAAAGATAAGATTTTTCTATCTATCGGCAAAAACTACCGCACAATTCATCACAAAACACCACCGAATATCCCAAAAACTTGCACAACTGCACGACTCAGCATATTTTTGCAGAAAAATCAATATTCAATGGCAATAACCGACGAACAACTCAGACTTACAGGCAGCGAAAGCGAGGCTCTGGCAATATACAACGAAGTGAAGCAGGCAGGCGACTTCCGCGGATTTGCACAGCGTTTCATGCACAATGCCGACTATCGGGTTGCACGCATCGCGCTGTGGACGCTCACCAAGGCTACGGACGACGAACTAGCGCAATTAAACGACATTCTAAACGAATTCATAGCCCTTGCCATGCAAACCGAAAATCCGTCGGTAAGGCGATTGTCGCTCAACATAATCGAGCGGCTGAAGATGGACGAGGACGATTTGCGCACCGATTTTCTGGACTTCTGCATGGCTAAGATGACCGACGTCGGCGAGTTTTCGGCAATACAGGCGGTGAGTATGAAACTCGCCTACCGTATGTGCCAGTTCTATCCCGAACTGATGGACGAACTGATGCGTATTCTCGATGCAATGGAGCCCGATTTTTACAAGCCAGCCGTAATCAGTACGCGTCGCCGCATTCTGAGCGGAAAAATAAAACTTAAAAATAAAAACAACTAAAAATTCCGCAATTATCGTTACAGCAACCGGAATATCTGTTTCAGTTCGTGCAGTTTGAGAAACAAACAAATCTCAAACGATGTTTTTCCTGAAATCCATCGTACTAAAAAACAAAAAATCAACTATCTTTGCAGAACACAACAAAACTCTAAAACCTTTATGAAAAAAAACATCGTTTCTATTTTGTTTATCATTCTCGCAATGACAACACAAACAGCCTGTGCCCAAAAGATTATCTCGAAATCAGAAGGCAAAATAACATTTATTGTAGACGAAAACCTAAAGCCAACAGACAGAAAATACTATACATCATTCGATGAATATGAAAAAGCGAATCCAACCTACGACAGAAACTACCGCATAACATGCAATGGCAAAAGTATTGCAAAAGCCTTAGTAAAAAACGGAACGATAGCCAACGAGCAACTCCGCATCGTAGCCACAAGCTTTGATAACGAAAAAGACCTTCTTTTCTACGGAAAAGACGCCTTTTACAAGTGCATCATAGACGCATATGCCAACCATCACCCTATCAAGCTGTCGCCCGACATGATTTGGCTGCTCATCAGCCAAGGATTCGGCCGATACGTTAACGCCCATGCCGAGAAGATGCGTCCGCTATTTGTAAGCCACTCCGGAAAGGAGGATTTGGTTGTACTGGCACAATCAGACTTGCTATCGGGCAAGGCCGACTGGGGAAAACTTATAAACGATTTCTCCGTCCAGATTGAGAAGAACACAAAAACCGACATCGCCAAAACCATCACGGCCAACTTTACCACAACCACTCCAGCCGAACGCATAGCATCGCAGGTAACTCTGATGGAAAGCATGAAATCGTACTTCGAGCCCATCGCCATCCTTGTTGTATGCGGAATACCAAACATCACCATCGAAGGCACACCCGACGACTGGCAGCGCGTAATTGAAAAGACTAAGAATCTGCAATCGTACAAAATCGGAACATGGCTCAACGACCTTGAACCTATTCTAAACGAATTCGTGAAGGCGGCAGAAGGCAAGCCTCGCCAAGAATTCTGGCAGAATATCGTAAAGAAAAGAAGACCCGACGAACTGAACCGAGGCGGTTGCGGCGGCGGAAGGCCAACCATGATTGACGGATGGATTCTGAAATTCTTCCCCGACAAAGACGGACATACACCCGACAGCGTTCCGCCTCTCAAGAACATGCCCGATGAATATGTCCGCACGGGATTCAAATACAAAATTTTAGCCCCAAACGGCTCTGTTCTGAAAGAAACCCAAATGGAGTTGTTCGCAGGATTCATAGGAGCACAGATTGACAGGCGGAAAAAACTCATCACACCAAAAATTGGCTGGCTGGCACGAGTGGCTGAAACAGAAACAGACACTCTGAAGATGCTCAGAAAAAAGAATGAAGACGGCGGAATCAGCATACGCATAAAAGAAGTTCCCGAAGTTCTGTCACAACTTGGGCACATCAGACTTTTAGAACTTGAATTTACCGACAAGGTAGTTCTTCCAAAATGGCTCGACCGCATAACCATCGACAGATTCTACATAAAAGGCATAATGACCGATTCCGAGAAAAACGAAATTAAGAAGCGCTTTCCAAAAGTAATCTTTTAGAAAAACGTTAGGATGGACAAAAAAATAACTGAAAACAACACTCGGCATTTACACAATAAAGAAGGCGATGAAACAGTTGTTACATCACCTTCTAATATTTGTGTCTAATAATTATCGAGTTTGCTGATTCTGGCAAGAAAATCAAGGTTATTTTGCGCCATACGGCGACCGTCCTCATAGCCAAGTGCACTTGGAAAAGCCGCATCGGGCAACATTCCATGACTTATAAGATAGCTAACCATATCCCCTTCTCCATAATCGTAGCCCATCACAATTTCAATGGCATCCTCGCGAGCCTTAGCCTCATCGTAATAAGGATTGCGAGGATCTTTTATGCAGAGCGCACCTTCATCGAGAATGTAAAAATCACCGTCGTAAGCAGGAATCCAAAATGCAATAAACTCGCAATCGTCTGCCTTCGAATCCTTTATAATATGCTCTGGACAACCCATATCGTCTATCATAAAACGGCGTAACTCCCTTCCGTCGCGAAAATAGAACAGCGGACTACCGCCAGACATTTTCATAAGCCTATCGAAATTCTTTTTCGAAATGCCAGATCTGTAATTCTTCTTTATGTCGCGCTGTTCTTCGAAACTTTCTTTGCGTGTATCCCATACCGACATTCCGTTAGGATGCCACATATCGCCGAATTTTACACATGCCATTACGCATCCGTCGGAGTTTTTAATTTTCTTTTCTCCAATTCCCTGAAAATCATTTTTTTCAACAGTAATTTTCAGTCCATCCGAACCTATGAAATAAAAGTATTTGTCATCGACACTTTCCGTATGATAGATATCAAAATCACGGTATTCTACGCTTCGCACCAGTCGTGCCTTTTCTGCATTATGGTTAAATTCCAAAATCATGGCGAGCCACTCTTGCGGCAGCAGCGCCAACGGTCCAACCTTGTATTTAAAAGCAAACTGAACATGCACATTGTAACTGGCAGCCATGCTATCATTGGCAGGCGTATAGCGTGATAGCCTTTTGCTCTCGGTATGGAAAAGAGAAACCTTCTGTTCTACGTTATACGTGAGATAACACGAATCGAATACCCATAGGAGCACACTTCTAAGATTTATATAATCATCAGTGAACGATGCTTTAATAAAATACTCCTTCAGTTCGTCGTTTATAGGAGCTTTCTCGAATTCTTTGTCAAGAATTTCGTACAATCCTTCTGCCAACACATAAGCTAACGGATAATCTGGATTTATCAATTCATCACTTCCGTCAATCAATGTCTGCCAAATCAGAAAGCGAATATCCTCTACGTGAGGTTCATCAGGCATGTAGTCAGCATAATCAACATCATAGAACGGCACCCAAAAGCCATACAACTCACGGTTCTTTTTTACAAACGAATGCCATATTCCGCTATCGGATACTATATCTTCGAAATAAAGAGCTACTGTTATGGCAATATCTTCCTTGACACCGACATCTATATCTTCTTCTGATGTAACCCTCATCACACATTGCAGCAACTCGTTACAAACCTTAGCATAATAAAGGTCTGTGCTGCACGACTTTCTCATCGGATGCCCAGCTACAATATCTTTTGCAAATCTATTTATACGCATAATATGTCTTTTCTTTAAAATAAAATGGTTGTAAATTTACAACGAACATATTATCGGACAAAATTTTAGTTGTTTTTTTGAATGAAAATCGGCGAGATGAACAAAAAACTCATCTCGCCGATTTTTCAATTTTTCTTTCTCAGCCTTCGGAATGCCCACATATTCCATAAAATGGTAGCAGTCGCAACAAGCCCTACGATTGCTGACATTTTGAATCGCGTCAGACCAAGAAAAACAGTCACAACCCAAACAAGGGTAAGCAACGACACGAAAACAGCCAGAATACGGCAGCAACGCACGTAAAAAGGAATCTTGCTCATATCGGCATTCTCTGGAATTTCACTACAATAAGCATTTTCGAGCATAATAAACACGTAAATAAAGCTCACTATTGTCCTCGCAAAAAAATCCATGAAGGACTCTGTTCCGCGACGCAGTATGATAATATCCAATATCACTACAAGAACAAACATCAGCGCGCAGACAAACTCAACAATCGTACTTTCTTTTGTACGACTCAACCCGAATTTTACTTTTTTCATCTTTTTGGTAGATTTTTATTGATATTAATGCTCTACAAAGAGCATATCGCCCCTCACTCTGCAGGCGGAAATTTGCGAAAGATAACAATCATAACTGCTCCCGAAATAAGTCCTACCGACGCAACTATCGCAACGAAAGTAATTACCGAGATTACATTGCTGACAAATAATGCAATAACGGCAAACATTATAAAAAACTCAACTACCGCATGAATTGTTATCGCTTTTTTTCTGTTCATTTTGTTTTTGTATTTTTTATGATTATTAATTATTTGTTTTTCGTTTTAGCCTTTGTGTAGGCAATGAGATACCACACAAAAGTGCAGACAACCGGAATGTTGAAGACTATCGTTACCAGCTGTTTAGATATGCCAAGAAAGAGTGAAACGACAATGCCAATCATAAGCAGAGAGAGGCAGACGCTGAGAACTCGCAGAAACCGCACCGTTACGGCGAACATTCGGGCATTGGCATCGTCTGGAATGCTGAATGTCCTTGGACAGTATGCCAAGACAAGCATCAGAAACGTGCAGAAACCAATGCTGAAGGTTGCAGCAAGCATCTGCTTTCCAATCTCCGAATCGCGGCGCAACATCACGAGGCTAAGAATGATGGCAACCACCGTCATCAGTCCGCAGGCAATCTCTATAATCGTGCTCTCCTTCGTTCGGCACACCTTGAAGTTGATATTGTTGTTATTCATCGTTTCGATTTTTATGTTTTTTACCAAACAGATTTTATCCACTGTGTCACATCGGCAATAACCTCTTCCGAGAAGGTCTCTTCTATCTGTCCATATTCATCGGGCAACCCGGTATGGCAATGCTGAAAAAGATGATTCAGTCCATCGTACTCCTTCAGAAGATTGTGCTTGCCGTTTGGAAGCGCGCGACACATAGCCGCAAGATTCTGACTGGCAGCAACTTGACAATCTTTACTTCCGAAGGCAGCGAACACCGGACACTTTACATTTTCAATATCCGTCTGCGGATTGTAGTCTACGAACCATTGCATCCACGGATTCTGTCTTTCGCCCAACTGTTTACGCAGTTGCTCTATCGTAAGGTCTTTTGCGGCATCGCCGGCAATCGCCTTATTCTGAGCCAGAAGAACGCTGTCGCCTTTTACGGCTGTGCCAGCCAGACTAACAACAAAATCTACTTTATTCTGCGCACCAAGCATAAAGCCGATTATCGCGCCTTCGCTATGGCCAAGAACGCCTATTTTCTTGAATCGTCCCGACTTTCTGAGCCATTCTACGCCTGCCGCGGCATCATCGGCAAAATCTCTTGTGGTGGCATCTTCGATATTTCCTCCAACCGACTTTGCCGTTGCCCTATCGTCATAACGCAAGGTGGCAATGCCCTCGCGAGCCAAGCGGTCGGCAATTACGGCAAAAGGCTTATGTCCAAAGACTTCCTCATCACGATTCTGCGCTCCGCTGCCCGTAACCATCAGCAACACACATTTTGCATTTTGCGGCAGAGTAAGCGTTCCCGAAAAGGTTGCCCCGGCTTTTGAGTTTGTAAACGAAACCTCCTCTGTTCGGTAAGGATACGGCGGTTTAGGAGTCTGAGGGCGTTTCAGTTCGGCAGTCTTGCCCGGCGTTAATGTCAACGGAAATCTGAAGCCGTTCTGCACAAACAAACCTTTTATCTCGCCATTCTTCAACCGTCCCGAATAAGCCGCCCCTATCATCGGCACTCGTATGCTAACAGAATCGGCAGAGAGAAATTCGACATCTGCGGAAATTCCTTTTACTCCCTGCGACGGACTGTCGAGCGTACATTTTCCATCGGATATCAGATTAAGCACAATCGGGATTTTCTGAAATCCGGCTTTCAGTTCTCCATTCCAAGAGCCGGAGATGTTCTGGGCAGAGACAGCCGTGCTCAGAATCACCAAAACGGCAATTACAAAAATGTGTTTTATCCTTGGACGAACGATGAAACGACATGCCAAAAATCTTGGAGCGGAATGATTCTTTATATGGAATAATGTTCTAATCATCTTTTTCTTCCTGATTTTTGGGTTGAGAATTCTTCTTTTTGGGCAGACGCTTTGCCTTTCGCAGTGCCTCGGTAATAATCCACTGCAACTGACCGTTTGTGCTGCGGAACTCGTCCGCAGCCCAAGCCTCTATCGCATCCATCGTCTCGCTGTCTACGCGAAGGATGAAACTCTTTGTCGTCTTCTTTTCTGCCATCTGTTAATGGTTCAACGTTCCTGTGTTTACAACGGGCTGTGCCGATTCGTCGCCACAGAGCACAACGAGCAGATTGCTTACCATTGCTGCCTTCTTGTCGTCATCTAGCTCTACGATTTCCTCGCCAGACAGTTTGTCGAGTGCCATCTTTACCATGCCTACCGCACCCTCAACAATCTTCTCGCGAGCGGTGATTATAGCCGATGCCTGCTGACGGCGAAGCATAACTGCCGCAATCTCAGGAGCATAAGCCAGATAGTTGATGCGAGCCTCAACAACCTCTATTCCTGCCAAGGCAAGACGCTCGTTAAGCTTCAACTCCAGCTGCTCGTTAATCTCTTCTGCGCTCGAACGCAGAGTAGGCTCGTCGCTCTTGCTGTCCTCATCGTCGTAAGCGTACTGTCCTGCCACCTGACGAAGGGCTGCATCGCTCTGCACACGGACGAAGTTCTCCAAAGCGTTCATAAGTCCCTTCGTATCAGAGCCTATGGTGTTAGGATTTGCCGCCATCGTCTGAGAATCGACCTCGAAAAGAGCCTTGTAAGTATCGCTTAGCTTCCACACAAGCACAAGACCAATCATCACCGGATTTCCAGTCTTGTCGTTCACCTTTATTGGGTCGGCATCGAGATTTCGGGCGCGGAGCGAAACCTTCTTTGTCTTGTAAAAAGGACAAATCCAGAAGAAGCCTGTCTTCTGAAAAGTTCCGCTGTACTTTCCAAACCATGTCGTTACCCTCGCCTCGTTTGGCTCTTGCTGCATCAGTCCGCACCACATAACTATGTTTATGAGAATAAGCAGAACCGAGAATCCCATTATCCAGCCACCGTCGGAGCCATGACTTTCGTCAAGCTGAATAACGCTGAAAATAAAACATAAAATTCCAAAAATCAAGATGATTGCGTTAACAAACAGCATCAAGAAGCCGTTCATTACCAATCCTTTAAATTCAAATTCTTTTGTTTCCATATTCTTACGATTTAATAAATTGATATCATTTTGATATCACAAATATACGCACATTTTTAATATTTCAAAGTGTACGAATAGTTATTTAACTTTTATTAACACTCAGGAAATCAGTCCTCGCGATATTCCAGAATGTCGCCCGGCTGGCAGTCAAGAGCCTTGCAGATGGCTTCGAGAGTAGAGAATCTTACGGCCTTCGCCTTTCCGGTCTTCAAGATTGAAAGGTTTGCCTGAGTGATGCCGATTTTTTCGGCAAGTTCCTGCGATGACATCTTTCGCTTTGCCATCATCACATCTACGTTTACAATTATACTCATTTTCTTTCAGTCTAATTAAATTGTCAAATCCTGCTCATCCTTCAAGTCCTTGCCCATCAGGATTATTTGCGAGATTATCATCAGAGCCAAACCCGTTATTATGTACATGCTGTTGCAATCGTTACGGAAAACGATATAATAGCCAGCCAACCTTACCTCTCTGATGAAATACTGCATAATGACATACGAGCCTATAAACTGGAACAGATAAAGGACTGTGAGAAGAATTCCCGTGGTTTCGAGATATTTCGAGACTTTTGTAACAAACACTTCGCCCTTGCGGATGCTTTGCACAAGCTTAAAGACCATGCACAGAATCCACACGACAACTACCGCCTCGAGCGCAAGCAGAACAATGGCATAAACCAGCGTAAAGTTCTTGAGTGGCGAATCGGAAGCAGGCTGTATAAGTTTAGCCTTCTGCATCTCAATCATATACGTCTGGTTATAAAACTTTGACATCAGAACTTTCTGCGTATTCTTAGGCTTCACATACACCTCGTAACTTATCGTCGGAAAGTGTTTTGTTACAATTCCGCCATTGTCGAGCGTGTCGCGACTGGCATACCACGACGGAACATCGGCAATCTCCATTTTCTCATCGGGCACAGAAGCGTAGGTTACATTATCGAAAATGATAAAATTAGTCAGCACGATGGCTACCAGCGCTGCAATAAACAGCGTGATGTAATTTCTAAGTTTCTTGTTCATAGCATATTAAGTTTATATTCATTGACATCCAAGGTTTATAAGTCTGGCAAGAAATGCCTCATAAGGAATTACGACTCCGCCAACAAGCGAATCGCGCGAAACAAAGCCAGAAGAAAGTTCGGCAAATCCGATTTTTCTTCCCGGCATCGGTTTACTACAGTGCAGTATGTTCGTCGCCACCAAGACAGCGAGCATCACAACGCACAGCACAATGTATTTCTTTGCATTGATGTTCATAGTTATTCTATTTTATTGTTAAACGATAAATATTTTCGGTACAAAAATAAACAGAATATTCAAATTAGCAAAGAAAAACAATATTATTTTATTGTTTTACGATAAATTCGCAAAAAAAAATTCTCGCCAACATGAATATTTCTTCATGTAAGCGAGAATTGTGACTATGATTATTCCTACTTGCTATAACGATTCCCAACAAAGCCGTTGTTTACTTTGCCTGCCATCAAATTAATTACCACTTCAGTTCTTCTTGCAGAATCACACCGTCCTCCATGGGACTATCAGCCTCTGTAAAAGCTTTGGCTTTGTACTGTATGCACATCATTGTAAGGTTCTCGCAGCCAGTGTTCTTCAGCGCACGCTTGCCATCAGGATCTACGCGTACGATACAGCCCTCGCTAACTGGAATCAGATCGCCATCCACCTGATACATACCCTCACCCTTCAGAATAATGTAAAGTTCCTCATGGGTCTTGTGGGTGTGCAAGAAACCACTATCCTGACCGGGAACGAGCGTTTGGAAAGACAGATCGCTACCCGTTGCGCCTACAATCTGCCCAACGAACACCTTACCATGAAGCGTGAAGTCAGAGCCAAGAGGAAGTTCATAATCCATCAGGTCACTAAACTTACCAACGTTAACCACTTTGTAATTTTTGCCACTCTTTGTTGTCTCAATCTGTTTCATAATTCTTATACGTTTAATTTGTTATTTATTTGTTTTGACTGATGCAAATGTACGGCAAAAAAGAGCCCCGTACAAGAAGGCACTTTTTTGTTAGATAGTTACCCAAAAGTAGGAATTGCGAATATTCGAGGCTTTCAGAGAGTCGGATTTAACATATTTTAACATTTCTTGTTTAGGTTTCTTTTGGTTACTTGCTATAATTCGATTAGTTTTGCTGAAAAATAAACAATTATGACTGAGATTCAGAAAAAATATTTAAATTGTCCAATCCGACATGTGATTAGCCGATTTGGCGACAAATGGTCAATGCTCGTTTTGTTATTGCTCGACAGCAGCGAGACTGGCATATTGCGTTTTAACGAAATACGCCGTCTAATGACAGACTGTTCGCAGAAAATGCTCTCACAAACGCTAAAGAACCTTGAACAGACAAACCTCGTGCATCGCAAAGTCTACCCAGAAGTTCCTCCCCGCGTAGAATACTCGCTAACCGACACGGGAAAATCACTCATTCCTGCCCTTTCAGCCTTGGTTGAGTGGGGAGAGAAAAACTTCAAAAATGTAGTTACTGATTGAGGTATGTCTTTTCACGATTGCTATTTATTTCCTGTTATTTTATGAACAGAAAAAGCATAATAATCATTCTGTTCTGCCTCGTGACAACGGCAGGTTGGGCACAGACTGAAAAAACAGCCTATGCTCGCGAAAAAAGCAATTGGTCTGTTGGAGGACTAATAATATTGCCCTATGTTGGTACTACCGAAGGGTTCGACAATAACACAGAACAATACATTCCGCAGGTTTCAGCAATTTGGCTAGGACATTCTTTCCTTAACATGGGAGAAAATCAAGCGCAACTTAATCTGAAAAACGGAGCACTGTACAAACTGGACTTAGGGTGCACTTTGCTGCAAGTTTCAAGAAATCTTTACCATGGCATCGCAGGCGTTTCTGTCGGAATACAAGTGGAAGCATTTGACTATACTGTTGCCAACGGTTACGGCGCATATAAAAGTGATCGTCTGATTATAGTTGAACCAAAACGTGAACGTGACGACAAAGATTATTTCGACTTTACAATGCTTCGAGTTCCTATGCTGATAGGCGTCCAGACCAGAAACCATCATTTTTCGGTTCAGACCGGATTCGCTCTGTGCTACTCAAGCCAACTGGGAGCGCAATGGCTTGCCACCGTCGGAATTGGTCCAGCGACCATAAACTATTCTAAAAATCTCTCGCCTCTGTTCAAGACGAGCACCGGCGCAAGGGCATTTCCGTCGTCCCTCACCATTGGCGTTGACATTCTCTACAGCCTTTGTCACTTCAGCAAATAAAAGAAAGCGATGCTGCCCGAAAGCAACATCGCTTATTTCTTTAATACTCATCCTCGTTGAACAAAAAGTCCTCTTTTGCAGGATAATCAGGCCATACATCTTCAATGCTCTCATATATATCGCCTTCATCCTCAATCTCTTGCAGGTTTTCTATAACCTCAAGAGGAGCACCCGAACGCTGTGCGTAATCAATCAATTCCTCCCTTGTTGCTGGCCAAGGGGCATCTTCCAACTTAGAAGCCAATTCCAAAGTCCAATACATAGTCTTATAGGTTTTTTAAAGTTCTTTACAAAAATCCGTGCAAAAATAGCACAATTATTAAGAAATACAAGAATATTTCTTTTTTTTACTTATCTTTGCCTACATTAATTCATTTTATATATACAAAGGATGAAAAATCTAAGACTATTGGCACTTGCAGCACTTCTTAACTTTAGTGCCGTAACTTATGCGCAATATAGCAATTTCGTTCCTGCAAACAACCCAGAAATCGTATATATGGGACGAATAAACAATTCTGATCCAACAACACCTAAGTTCGTATATCCGGGTGTGCAGATCAGCATGCGTTTTACCGGAACTGAAATAAAGATGAAATGCAAGCCCAACAGCGGATTCTTTATGATAAAGATTGATGACAACCTGCCGTTCAAAATAGAGTTCGGCGAAGGCATCAACGAAGTGGGACTGGCAAAGGGTATGCCAAACACCAAACATACCGTAACAGCAACGCTCTGCTACGAAGGCTATCAGAGAGTTCCTGAATTTCATGGATTTGTGATAGACGGACAGGTAGAGAATGCTCCTAAGCTCCCAACCCGAAAACTTGAGTTCATCGGCGACTCACAGACATGCGGATATGGCATCGACGATGTCAGCGGAACGGAGAGCAAATTCTACGACAAGACCGAGAATTTCTACTATACATACGCAGCCGAGACTGCCCGACAACTTAACGCACAGTACGTAACGGTCTGCCGTTCGGGCATCGGAGTTTACCGCAACTACAACGGTCCGGAAACAGGAAATCCAAAGGAGGCGATGGTTGACATCTATCCGCTTACAAACTTCGGCGACCCTTCGCAGAACTGGGATTATGGCTCATACGTTCCCGACGTGGTTTGCATAAACCTCGGAACAAACGACACAAGCGTAGGCACATACAAAAAAGAACTTCTCGAGGATGGTTTCCGCAAGCTCTACAAACTTGTCAGAGCACGCTATCCTGATACAAATATCATCCTCATAGACGGATGTATGCTTAACGGCAAGTCGCTTCAGGATGTGCAGGGAGCAATAACCAAGATTGTTCTCGAAGCCAACGAGAGCGGCGACGTAAAAATCTTCCGACTCGACTTCTCGCCACAAGACGGCTCGCTGGGCTACGCAACGCACAGTCATCCGTCGGCACGACAGCAGAAGTGCATGGCAGAGGAGTTAGTACCATTCATCCGCAGAATTACAAACTGGAAAGACTAAACCTTTTTTCAAATAATAATCAGCGGACGTTCAGATAACGAAATCTTGAACGTCCGCTTTTTTCGTATATTTCCCTTATCTCTAAGCTATCAGATTTCTCCGAAAATCATTACGATAAAACAAAAAAATAAGGTGATGCAACCTGATGTGCATCACCTTATAATTAAGTATTTTGGAATATTTTATTAATCCTCTGAATAGCCGATGACAGCCTTGCGGTTTGCCATCATGCGCTCGTAATCCTCACGGTTGCTTACGATAATCTTCTCGAACTCACGAAGACCTGTACCTGCAGGAATCAAGTGACCGCAGATTACGTTCTCCTTCATACCCTCAAGTTTATCAGACTTACCGTTGATTGCAGCCTCGTTGAGCACCTTGGTTGTCTCCTGGAAGGAAGCAGCCGACATGAAACTCTTAGTCTGCAATGCTGCACGGGTAATACCCTGAAGAATCTGAGTAGAAGTAGCAGCTACAGCATCACGAACCTGAACAGTCTTCAAGTCGCGGCGCTTAAGCATACTGTTCTCGTCGCGGAGCTTGCGTGCTGTAACAATCTGACCCTTCTTCAATACTGTAGAGTCGCCAGCGTCAGTTACAACCTTCTTGCCCCAGATGCGGTCGTTCTCCTCCATGAAGTCGAGCTTATCTACAATCTGTGACTCAAGGAAGCGAGTATCGCCTGGCTCGTTAATCTGTACCTTACGCATCATCTGACGAACGATAACCTCGAAGTGCTTATCGTTAATCTTCACACCCTGCAAACGGTACACATCCTGAACCTCATTTACGATATACTCCTGAACGGCAGTAGGACCCTTGATGGCAAGGATGTCGGCTGGAGTAATAGCACCATCAGACAATGGAGTACCGGCACGAACGTAGTCGTTCTCCTGAACAAGAATCTGCTTTGACAACGGAATCATGTACTTCTTCTCCTCGCCCAACTTAGATGTTACCGTAATCTCACGGTTACCACGCTTAACCTTACCCATTGTAATCTCACCGTCGATTTCTGAAACAACGGCTGGGTTAGATGGGTTACGAGCCTCGAACAACTCGGTTACTCGTGGAAGACCTCCGGTGATATCACCACCCTTGGCAGCGGCACGAGGAATCTTAACCAAGATGTCACCAGCCTTAACAGACTGACCGTCCTCAACAGCGATGTGACCACCCACAGGGAAGCTGTATGAACGTATCAACTGACCGTTCTCATCGTTGATGTGAGCAACTGGAACCTTTGTCTTGTCCTTAGACTCTGTGATGATGATTTCGCGCAAACCGGTTGTCTCATCGCTATCAACACGATAAGTAACACCCTCAATCATGTCCTCGAACTGGATGCGACCAGATGTCTCGGTAACGATTACTGCGTTAAATGGATCCCACTTAGCAATAACATCACCAACGGCAACAATCTGACCTTCTGTTGCATACAGAGTTGAACCGTAAGGCACGTTTACTGTTGACAATACGATATTTGTATTTACGTCAACGAAACGCAACTCGGCAAGACGACCAACAACTACGCGAGCTGCCTCGCCAGTCTCCTCTACAACATCAACAGTTCTAAGTTCGTCGAACTCAAGTTTAGAAGCGTTCTTTGCTACGATACGAGCGTTTGCTGCGGCATTGGCAGCAACACCACCGGCGTGGAATGTACGAAGTGTAAGCTGAGTACCCGGCTCACCGATTGACTGTGCAGCGATGACACCGACAGCCTCACCCTTCTGTACCATTCGGCTTGTAGCAAGGTTACGACCGTAACACTTCTTACAAACACCGTGCTTGCTCTCGCAAGTGAGCACTGAACGTATTTCGACGCTCTCGATTGGAGAATTCTCAATCTTCTGAGCAATTTCTTCTGTAATCTCCTCGCCTGATGCAACAAGAAGTTCACCAGTGCTTGGATGTATAATATCGTGTACCGATACACGGCCAAGGATTCGCTCCGAAAGTGATGAGATAACATCATCACCATTCTTAAGGGCTGTACATACAAGGCCGCGAAGAGTACCACAGTCGTCCTCGTTAATGATAACATCGTGAGAAACATCGACAAGACGACGAGTAAGGTATCCGGCATCGGCTGTTTTCAACGCAGTATCGGCAAGACCCTTACGAGCACCGTGAGTAGAGATGAAGTATTCGAGCACTGACATACCTTCCTTAAAGTTAGAAAGGATAGGGTTCTCGATAATCTGTGCGCCCTCGGCACCAGCCTTCTGAGGCTTAGCCATCAGACCACGCATACCTGCCAACTGAGCAATCTGGTCGGCAGAACCACGGGCTCCAGAATCCAACATCATGAACACGGCATTGAATCCCTGATCAGCCTCAGTCATCTGCTTCATCAACACCTTCTTAAGGTCGTTGTTTGCGTGTGTCCAAGTATCGATAACCTGATTGTAACGCTCACTGTCGGTGATGAAACCCATGTTATAGTTCATGGTAATCTGCTCAATCTCCTCGTTACCCTTCTTGATGATGTCTTCCTTCTCCTTTGGAATGATGATATCTGAAAGGTTGAACGACAGACCACCCTCGAATGCCAAGCGGTAACCAAGGTTCTTGATACCGTCAAGGAACTCGCAGGCACGAGCCATACCAACTGCCTTAATAACGTCTGAGATGATACCGCGAAGTGTCTTCTTAGAGATGATATCGTTGAAGAATCCAACCTCATCTGGAATAACCTCGTTGGCAATTACACGACCAACTGATGTCTCACGCATGATTGGAACGATGTTTCCGTTCTCGTCGAGGTCGTTTACAAGAACCTTAACGATTGCGTGGATATCAACCTTGCCATCGTGATATGCGATAAGAGCCTCCTCTGGACCGTAGAAAATCTGTCCCTCGCCCTTTGCGCCCTTACGAAGCTTTGTAATATAGTACAAACCGAGCACCATATCCTGTGAAGGAACGGTGATAGGAGCACCGTTGGCTGGGTTCAGGATGTTGTGTGCCTGAAGCATCAGCAACTGAGCCTCAAGGATAGCCTCGTTGCTCAATGGCAAGTGAACCGCCATCTGGTCACCATCGAAGTCGGCGTTGAACGCTGTACATGCAAGTGGATGCAACTGAATAGCCTTACCCTCGATCATCTTAGGCTGGAACGCCTGAATACCGAGTCGGTGAAGAGTAGGGGCACGGTTCAGCAACACTGGGTGACCCTTCATTACATACTCAAGGATATCCCAGATAACAGGGTCGCGACGGTCTACAATCTTCTTTGCAGACTTAACAGTCTTTACGATGCCTCTCTCAATCAACTTGCGTATGATGAATGGCTTGTAAAGTTCGGCAGCCATCAACTTTGGCAGACCGCACTCGCCCATCTTCAACTCAGGACCAACGACGATTACCGAACGAGCAGAGTAGTCGACACGCTTACCCAACAAGTTCTGACGGAAACGTCCCTGCTTACCCTTCAATGAGTCAGAAAGTGACTTCAACGGACGGTTAGAATCTGTCTTAACTGCGCTGCTCTTGCGTGAGTTGTCGAACAAGCTGTCAACAGCCTCCTGAAGCATACGCTTCTCGTTACGCAAGATAACCTCTGGAGCCTTAATCTCGATAAGTCTCTTCAGACGGTTGTTACGGATGATGACACGACGATAAAGGTCGTTGATATCAGATGTTGCGAAACGTCCACCATCAAGCGGAACCAACGGACGCAACTCTGGCGGAATGACAGGAACGTTGCGTACAATCATCCACTCAGGCTTGTTCTTTCCGCGGCTTGCACGGAACGACTCAACAACCTGAAGACGCTTCAGAGCCTCGTTCTTGCGCTGCTGAGAAGAGTCGCTGTTTGCACGGTCGCGCAACTCGTATGACAACGAGTCGAGGTCGATGCGGAGCAACAAGTCGTAGATAGCCTCGGCACCCATCTTGGCGATGAACTTGTTAGGATCGTTGTCCTCAAGCATCTGGTTGTCAGATGGAAGCGAGTCCATGATGTCGAGGTATTCCTCCTCAGTAAGCAAGTCGTTCTGCTGAACCTTCTCGCTCATAACACCCGGCTGAACTACAACGTAGCGCTCGTAATATATAATGGCATCAAGTTTCTTGGTTGGCAGACCAAGAAGATAACCAATCTTGTTTGGCAGTGAACGGAAATACCAGATGTGAGCAACTGGCACAACCAACTGAATGTGTCCTGAACGCTCGCGACGAACCTTCTTCTCGGTAACTTCAACGCCGCATCGGTCGCAGACGATACCTTTGTAGCGGATACGCTTGTACTTTCCGCAATGGCACTCATAGTCCTTTGTAGGACCGAAGATGCGCTCGCAGAACAAACCGTCGCGCTCAGGCTTGTAGGTGCGGTAGTTGATGGTTTCAGGCTTCAACACCTCACCAAACGAATTTTCCAGAACTTCTTCAGGCGAAGCAAGTCCGATGGTAATCTTCGTGAAATTACTCTTTATCTTTAAATCTTTTCTAAAAGCCATAATTCTTTATATTGTAAAGAGTTTGTTAATCTAATGTGATGCTCAAGCCAAGACCTCTCAACTCGTGCAGCAACACGTTCAGAGACTCTGGGATGCCCGGAGTTGGCATTGGATCGCCCTTGACGATTGCCTCGTATGCCTTTGAACGGCCTGTCACATCATCAGACTTGATTGTAAGGATTTCCTGAAGAACATGGGCTGCACCGAATGCCTCGAGTGCCCAAACCTCCATCTCTCCGAAACGCTGACCACCGAACTGTGCCTTACCACCAAGTGGCTGCTGAGTAATCAAACTGTAAGGACCGATAGAACGTGCATGCATCTTGTCCTCAACCATGTGGCCCAACTTCAAGAAGTATGTGATACCTACGGTTGCAGCCTGGTCGAACATCTCGCCTGTACCACCGTCGTACAAGTGCATTGAACAGTAGCGTGGCAGACCAGCCTTGTCAGTCCACTCGCACAAGTCGTCGAGCGATGCACCGTCGAAGATTGGAGTAGCGAACTTAACGCCGAGTTCCTTACCTGCATAACCAAGAACAGCCTCGAAAATCTGTCCAAGGTTCATTCGAGAAGGCACACCCAGTGGGTTCAATACCAAGTCAACCGGAGTACCATCTGGAAGGAATGGCATATCCTCCTGACGAACAATCTTAGATACGATACCCTTGTTACCGTGACGACCGGCAAGCTTATCACCTACCTGAATCTTACGCTTCTTGGCAACGTAAACCTTAGCCATTTTCAGAATTCCTGATGGAAGCTCGTCACCGATAGTGATAGCAAACTTCTTACGCTTCAACTGAGCGTCGAGTTTCTTGTACTTCTTGATATAGTTAAGCACAAGGTCGCGAATCATACCGTTGATGCGTGCATCTGAAGTCCACTTAGACAACTGGACTGTAGTGAAATCAACACCTGCAAAAGTACCTCTTGTAAAGTGTGCTCCCTTGCTTACAATCTCAGTATTCATGTAATCCTTAACACCAGCAGACTCTCTGCCATCGGTCAAAACCATCAACTTGTCGATGAGAATCTTGCGAAGTGCCTCAGCCTCCTTCTCGAACTCCTCGTCGAGAGCAGCAAGCTTCTGCTTGTCGGCAGCCTTCTCGCTACGGTTCTTAACGGCACGCTCAAACAGTTTGCTGTCGATAACAACACCGCTCAACGATGGAGAAGCCTTCAATGAAGCGTCCTTAACATCGCCGGCCTTGTCGCCGAAGATTGCGCGGAGCAACTTCTCTTCTGGAGTTGGGTCAGACTCACCCTTTGGAGTAATCTTACCGATAAGTATATCGCCCGGCTTGATTGTTGCGCCGATACGAACGATACCGTTCTCGCCCAAATCGTGTGTAGCCTCTTCGCTTACGTTAGGAATATCGCTTGTCAACTCTTCGGCACCGCGCTTAGTCTCGCGAACCTCAAGAGAGAACTCCTCAACGTGAACAGATGTAAGAAGGTCTTCACGAACAACACGTTCGTTAAGCACGATGGCATCCTCGTAGTTGTAACCCTTCCAAGGAATGTATGCAACGAGAAGATTCTTACCCAATGCAAGCTCGCCGTTCTCAGTAGCGTAACCCTCTGTAAGGATATCGCCAGCCTTAACGCGCTGACCAACCTCGCAGATTGGACGCATATCGATAGTCATGTTCTGGTTTGTTCTGCGGAACTTAGGGATAACGTACTCCTTAAGTGCAGGCTCAAAGCTTACGAACTCCTCATCCTCTGTTCTGTCGTAGAGAATGCGTATTGTAGTAGCATCAACAAACTCGATAACACCGTCGCCCTCGGCAGTAATCATTGTACGAGAATCCTCGCAAACCTGCTTCTCGATACCTGTACCTACGATAGGTGCCTCGGTACGGAGCAATGGAACTGCCTGTCTCATCATGTTCGAACCCATCAGCGCACGGTGAGCATCGTCGTGCTCCAAGAATGGGATAAGAGATGCAGCGATAGATGCAATCTGCTGTGGAGCAACATCCATAAGGTCTACCTGAGTTGGCTCAACAACTGGGTAATCAGCATCCTGACGACACTTAACCTTGTCTCTCAAGAAGTTTCCGTTCTCGTCGAGTGGAGCATTTCCCTGACCGATAATCTTGTTCTCCTCCTCCTCTGCGGTGAGGTAGACAATCTCGTTTACGTTGCAGACGCCGTTCTCAACCTTACGGTATGGAGTCTCGATGAAACCAAGGTCGTTAATCTTTGCATATACGCACAATGAAGAAATCAAACCGATGTTCGGACCTTCAGGCGACTCAATAGGGCAAAGACGACCGTAGTGAGTGTAGTGTACATCTCGAACCTCGAAACCAGCACGCTCACGAGAAAGACCACCAGGACCAAGGGCAGAAAGACGACGCTTGTGAGTTACCTCAGCCAATGGGTTTGTCTGGTCCATGAACTGTGAAAGAGCGTTTGTTCCGAAGAATGAATTGATAACAGACGAAATAGTCTTGGCGTTAATCAAATCAGTTGGAGTGAACACCTCATTGTCGCGAACGTTCATGCGCTCGCGGATTGTTCTGCTCATACGAGCAAGACCTATAGCGAACTGATTGCTCAACTGCTCACCAACCGTACGAACGCGACGGTTGCTCAGGTGGTCGATATCATCGACAACAGCCTTTGAGTTAATCAGCTGAATAAGATACTTGATAATCTCAATGATATCCTCCTTTGTCAGAACGCGAACATCCATGTCGGTGTCGAGTCCCAACTTGCGGTTGATGCGGTAGCGACCAACCTCGCCCAAATCGTAACGCTTGTCAGAGAAGAACAGATTCTGGATAACCTCGCGGGCACTTGCCTCATCAGCAGGGTCAGCACTTCTCAACTGACGGTAGATATAAAGCACAGCCTCCTTCTCAGAGTTACTTGGGTCTTTCTGAAGGGTGTTGAAAATAATTGAGAAATCAGAAGCATTGGCATCCTCGTGGTTTACAAGGATTGAAGGCACGCCGCTGTCAAGGATGATTTCGATGTTGTCCTCGTCGAGAACAGTCTCGCGGTCCATAACAACCTCGTTACGCTCGATAGAAACAACCTCACCTGTATCCTCATCAACGAAGTCCTCAGTCCAGCTCTTAAGCACACGGGCAACTAGCTTGCGGCCAACCAGCTTCTTCAAGTTTGTCTTGTTAACCTTAACCTCCTCGGCAAGGTTGAATATCTCAAGAATGTCCTTGTCATTCTCATAACCGATAGCACGCAGAAGCGTTGTAACAGGCAACTTCTTCTTACGGTCGATGTATGCGTACATCACATTGTTGA
>R24__coassemble_235_pt1 | contig 40226 bp, 29 predicted proteins | sample R24__metabat2_low_PE_011 | metagenome-assembled genome bin R24 | reverse complement strand
GCGGTCATTAGAAAAATAGACATGCCTAATTTCTAATGACCGATTTGGGTTAAACATACTATTATTATATTCTATTGCCTCGTTGAAATCAACAGAATATGATAAATAATAAGCAGAATCCTCATTGTTTATACCATCAAATATGAAATATGTCTTACACAAAATAGTAAGAACAAGCACAAGAGCAACGGTTAACAAGTCATTATTATTTATTGAAGTAATTATATTCGAAAACGAGGAATATAGTTTTTAAGAAAAATCATACTGTTTTATAATGAAAAATGCAATGACAAAACACAAAAACAGAAAAAGCTGAAATGAACATATGTTCATTCCAACTTTTTCTGTTTTATATAAAATAATATTAGAATCTAAATGCAACACCAAGATTCATCGTTGGAATCAAAGTCAGTCCCTGTGCACTAAGAACACCAGGAAGTGCCTCTGTTGGCTCTGAATAACCTCTAAGTTTTGGCTCTGCATACAACTCTGTATATCTGCCAAGCAAGTGATTAATTCTCAAACCTAACTCACCACCAAAATGGTTAGCATATACGTTGTCGTTTGACTTCAACAAAACAGGACCTGCGATAACATCAACATTACACAATCTCTCAACACCAGTACCCATGAAGAAACGAGTAAGACTGAACATATAATCGAGAGAATATGTGAAACAAACTCTGTTTTTTTCTCGAACCTTGTAGTTATCGTAGTCAAAGCCTAAGCGTACGCCCTGAAGTGCATCAATCTTACGTCCAATATTGATACCAAACTGATTTCCAAATACATCTGTAAGCTTTGGACCATAAGCATGCTGGCTTGGCCAGTTAGTACCAAGGTCGAATCCGATAAACCAGAATGGCTCATAGTAATCACCCTTGTTCATTCTTCTTGTCTGAGCATCACGACACATAATCTGAGCACCGACATTTACAGAGAATATATTTGTCATTACACGCTTCTGGTACAACAGACCTGTCTTTGAGTCAGGGAATGAACGCTCAAAGCGAACAGAACTGAACTTAGGCTCAACAAATACGGCCCAGTCTTTGTTTGCATTAAGCATAACCTGCAAACCAGTTGTTAAACCACGGAAACCAGAAGTGTTGCTTGTTGTCTGAGTCTTTGCCGCATTAGGAAGAGTTCCTTCCTTAGCATTAAGTCCAGTCTGGAATACTGTACCAAGCTCAAGACCGCCAGTCCAAATAAACTCAAACAAATCCTCACCATTCTCCTCCTTATTTAAACAACGGTTGATATTGATCATGTACTCAAGTCTACCACCGGCATAAGCAATCTTCTGTGGCAATGTTGTTGCAGGACAGTACTCACTGTTAATCTGCCCGAATGCAGAAAGTCTGATACCCAAGAAGTTGAACCACTTACCAACAGAGAATGTAACCTCAGGACCAACAGTACCGTTATCCGCAGGGATTGTACCATTATTCTTTGCATAATCAAGCTCGCGGTCACGAACAAGGAATGAAGGACCTGCACTCAACTGCATGAAGAACTGCTCCATGAAACCATCATCATACAAATCATCAGCCCAAGGGTTGAAATTGTATGTCATACCCAATGTTCCACTCAACTGATATGCATTTGTCTGAAGCATTGAACGCTCACCGTTCATATTATATCCAGCACCAAACATTCTCAATCTTGGCTGGAAATACATGTCAATCTTACCTGATGCTTTATAACTTGCATACAAACCGGCTTCAGCACCGAAAGCAGAACCTGTTAAACTATTATGCTGCCAAACAGGACCAGCAAATGCCTGCAAATCGCCACGACGAGCAGGGTTGAAGCCCATAAGGAAGTTTGTCATGTGGAACATATAATCTGCATACACAGAGAATGCACCAGTAAGAGCAGGCGACTTATCGGCACGAATACCTTCCTTCAACTGATTTGTTCTCAAACCTTCGTAGTTGAAACCGATTCTTGCTGTGCTATATGGAGTAAATACTCTACCAAAGTCAAGACCGATAGTATAATCTGAAGTATCCCAGAAGTCAGAACCGTTGAATCTCTGTACATTCCATGACATACCAACATCCTCACCTACGAAGAAATATGGATGGAACTGGTTTCTGCGAGGCTTTAAGTCTTCCCATACATCATTACGACGTCTGATTTCCATACCGATACGGGCACTCCAAAGATTTGCCTTTGTATCATGACTGAAACCCTTTTCAGTATACGACAAACGCTCAAGACGTGGTTCGATGAAGAAACCGATGTTTGGTGTTACATAATACTTAGCCTGAATAGCTCCTGTAAAACCAGTGAAACCTTTCAGCTCACGGTTCTTACTACCAAATCTATTGAAGTTTGGATCTTTCTCTGTTCCTGGAATAACTGCAGTTTCATTATTGTTAATCCACTCGTCGTATGTATTAGTATAACCAACATAACCAAGATCCAAAGAACGCCAAGTCTGACCAATTTCAAGACCACCCATTACGTTAACCTCAAATCTGTTATCCTTCTTTGAAGGCCAAAGGAATGAATTGATGTTATACATTCCCTCCAAACGTAATCCGTAGTATCTGGTATTCTGCTTTTCCCTATCAATATCATCATATCCTGTTGCAGTACCTATGAAAATCTTGTCTTCTTTTGTATAATTATATCTTCTTGCAGAAGCACCATACCACGCACTCAAACGAATACCACCAGGAGTAAACCACTTACCAATACCAAAGGCTAAACCATTACCAAAAGCATCACCAACCTTATCAAGATTAGTTGTACCATTGCTATTAGGTCCCCACTGTGCCATACCCTGATAACCAATATCAAAGAACAAGTTGTCACCAACATTTTCACTCTTGCTTGGTATATCTGGCTTATGAGCAGTAAACTGATATATCATACCGGCTTTCAAACCATATGTAATATCATATCTGTGCCAGTTTCCTGTACTGTGGTCAATATTATCACTCCAGAATGCAGCATAAGGCATGAAGAAATAATCAGCATGTGGATACGCATGATAACGAACCTGCAAACCAACGTGTCCACCAAGAGCAATGTTTGATTTTGCCTCAGGATGACCATCGTAATCTGGCATTACCTCGCCATACTTGTTTGCAGAATCAGTATGCTTTGTGCTACGGACATCAAGACCTACTACAGTCTCGATGTTATATACACGTCCCGGATTGTAGCCATACAAGTAGTTTGTAGTGTTGAACAAATGCTCAACGCTTGCTCCCATACCCGGCAACTGATAATTACCTATTTTTGGAATATATTCAAAAGTAAGTCTTACACCATTCCATGGTGAGAAGTACTTACCAACCTGAACACCAACAGGAATAGCCAATGGTTGCTCCTGATCACCTCTCTGAATCATGTTCTCTGCACCCATATATGCAGAAACGAACATCTCGTCTGTGATCTTCTTGTTCTGGAACTCGTATCCCTTTGGTAGGTATCGGCCTTGCAAAGAGTACTTCAAAGCATTAAAGCCCTTCTTTACAGAGGTTGAGTCCTTCTTTGTCTTAATCTGAGCCAGAGCATTTTGAGCACTACCAGCAAAGAATAAGACTCCCAAAGCAACGATAAATGTCTTCATATTATATTTCATTGTCGTCTTTGCTATTCGTTGATCCATTATTTTTTCTTAGCAGTTGTGGTTCTCTTTACAGGAGCCTTCTTTGCAGGTGCTTTCTTTGCAGCAGCCTCTTCTGCAGCTTTTTTCTTAGCGGCTTCCTCTTCCATTGCCTTCTGTGCTGCTTCCAACTCTGCTGCAGCAGCAGCCTCTTCAGCAGCTTTCTTTGCAGCCTCTGCCTCTTCAGCCTTACGCTGCTCCTCCATCTGAGCATTAAGCTCAGCTGTCATCTTCTTCTCCTCCAAATACTCATCTATGGTACTTGCTACCATATCCTCATCGAGATCACCATCGGTTTCTGCAATCTTGATGTACTTCTCATCCATTGAGAAACACTTCTTCAAGTTCTGTGTTGCATCGATGTAACCCATATCACCACCACGGTTTGCAATGATTGCCTTCAGATACCATGTAACCGGACTTTCAGGGTCAAGTTTCTGAGCAGCCTTGGCAGCCATAGCGTTACCAGCCTTTGTATCAAGTGCAAGATCCATTACCACCTCATTTACAGGCGATGAGTTCTTTACAGTCTCAAACACTTGCTTATCACTCTTATAATAACCTCCAAGACAAAGGGCAAATGCCTTCATCAACTGGTTCTCAGGAGTGTTTGGCAAAATCTGAGCCATGACAGATGCATTATCAAAGTCGTATGCCTTGATGTACATACACAACTGGTTGTTTACGACCTCCTCTGGGTTGATAGTACGAGTTGTGAAACCATCGATATTCTTACGAACCATATTTACATGTTTCATACGACGGTCGATGAATGGCTCAAGCAATGTTACATCGCATGTATCTCTCTTCAAATATGAGATAGCCAAATTATTCGCAGCAAGAATCCATGGCTGACCGTTCAACTCAATAGACTCATCGTATGCTCTCTTATAAAGTTTTTCAAGCTTAACTGAGTCTTTTTCAAGCATAAACAAGTTCCAATACTCGTAAAGAGCATACTTACGTTCTACACCTGTCTGCTGCTCTTCAGTATAACGAGCCCAGATTTCTTCAGGTGACAACTCGCGGAAAATCTCGTATTTACAATCGTACTTTACAGAACGGAGAACTGGCAGATATTTCTGAATCTCAGGATATTCTTCCATCTTTGCGATTGTAGCACCCTGAATATCCATATTCTTCGTATTCTTTATCACGCCACGAATCTTTTCTGCAATTTCCTCCTGCTCATCAGCCTCCATTGCATCAGCAACCTTAGCCCATCCGTTTACGATAGCCTGTGGATTCTGATATACACGAGCAAGAACGTATTTTGGAAGAATAGATGTAATCTGCTGCTGAACGAAGTCTACACGCTTCTTAGCCAAATCGATGTTTGACTTGTAAATACCCTCAGGAGATGCAGTACCTGTGATGTGGAACTCCTTGATAGATACACCCTCACCTGCAGCAAGTTCTTTCAACTTATTCTGAAGTGCAGCGATATTCTGCTCATTCTCTGGGTTGTTAGGATCAAGAGTTGCCTTACCTACCTCGAATGTCAACTGGATAGCAGCAGATGTATTACGTTTCTCACGCTTTGCTACCTCCTTATATTTATATGGATCCAAAGGACGCATATCAAACTTATACTCAAGGAATCGCATTGGCTGTCTGTTATGACAAGTTACAATCTGGAAATCCTTCTTGAAGAAGATACTTGTAAAATCCTCCATCTGGATTGTTGCATAACAAGAATAGTTACGATCTGGATGAGGAATTGTGATAGTATCAGCCCAATCGATAGACATACGCTCAGCAGTAAGTCTTCTGCGCTGAATGTATGGGTAGAGAGGATCGTGCTTCCAGTTGAATCCCATCAAGCGATACTGAGTATCATGATAATCCTGACCATCAAGAACGATTGGCTTACAGTAATTTACTGTATCATCGTTTGTACAGTCGATAATGAATGGCTGAATAATCAGACGAGCATTTGGTCGACCGTTGTGCGGTGGGATTGGGAATGTATTGTAAGGGAAGAACTTGTTACCAATACGCTCAGCAGCCTTTGGCTTTGGCTGGATTTCCTGAACGTAAGCAACGACATCAATATTTGCCAACATGATTTCGCCCTCAAGAGCCATATTGATGATGTTTCTTCCATCTACCTTCTCCAATTTTGCAGGTGCCATACCTACCTTGAAAATCAAGGCACCGTTATCAGGAACCTGACACTCATAGTTACCAGACTGGTCGCAGACTGCAAAGTTACACTCTACAACAGCAGCACCCTGAGCACCATCAATCTTAGACAAGTTATCCTGAGCATCTGCTATAGTATTGAAAATATATACGAATACAGCCTCATCGGTAAAAGGCATCATCGCCTTACCTGCCTTGTTTTTCTTCGAGTTTACAACACGACCCTGCACGGTAGTCATTCGCTGTGCTACAGCGTCCTGGCCACAAAGTGCAAAGGCCAGCAGAAGTAATATCCAACTATATCTTTTCATACCTGATTATTTTAAAATGTAAACGAAGTGAACACCTAAATTAAATGGCATAAAGTTCCATCCCTGATAATGGTCACCGTACTTGTCCTCGTCGACCATACCAGTTAGAGTCTCGGCCTTTTCGACATCAGGATTTGTCGTCCACTTGTCATCATCGTAAGTTTTTCTCAGCTCGTGGAAATAAATCTGACCAGCACCAGCAGTAAACTCAACGTTGATACGTGGAGTAATCTTTAGGGCATAACCAAATGTCAAACCAAGACCAAGGGCATCACCCTTATGATTGATACCGTGTTCATCCCAGTGATATGTTGCTCCAATGACTCCAAGACCCACGAACTCGCGGGTCATTGGACGACCATTGAACCAATATTTTACCTGAGGCTGAAAGCCTGTCATTTTCAAATCATAGCCGTAAGGCTTGTTGTTTCCAAATGCACCGACCTCGACGCTGATTCTACTTTTAGTAACCATTTCGATAGATGCGTTTGGTGAAAGTCCAGCCCAATAGAGGGCATTAGTCTTTACAGCGAGCAACTGTGCCTTTGCTCCGATACCGAAGAGCACAATCATCATGAGCGCTGTAAGTAATCTTTTGTTTATGCAAATCATTATTTTGTCCTCCTCAGTTAATTATTTTTTACTTTTTTCTGCTTTAGCTTTTGCTTTAGCCTCTGCCTCAGCCTTTTTCTTTGCTTCAGCTTCTGCCTTCTTTGCAGCAGCCTCGGCTTTCTTAGCCTCAGCTTCTGCTTTCTTCTTAGCTTCTGCCTCAGCCTTTGCCTTTGCCTTTGCCTCGGCTTCTGCCTTCTTAGCGTCTTCCTTAGCCTTCTTGCTGTTGTTTTCAGCCTTAGCCTTGGCAGCCTTGTTTGCAGCCTCAGACTTGGCTGCCTCTGCAGCCTCCTCCTTAGCCTTAGCCTTAGCAGCCTTAGTCTTGTCTGCTAGTTCTTGCTCAGCGGCCTTTCTTGTAGCCTTAGCCTCAGCCTCTTTCTCCTTAGCCTTAGCCTTAGCCTGATCCTCTGTAGCCTTTATAGCAGCCTTATTTTTCTCATCTTCTGCCTGATTTGCCTTACGCAAAGCGTCAAGTTCAGCCTGTTCCTTCTTCTTGAACTCATCGAACTCAGCCTTAACCTTAGCTCTCTCAGCAGCTTCCTCTTCTTTTCTCTTTCTCTTATCGGCAGCCTCCTGCTTCTTCATGTCAACCTTCTTCTGCTTCTCCATTTCCTTCTGAGCAGCTTCCTGCTGACGAACTTCCTTCATGCGCTCCTTCTCATTAGCTCTGTAGATTGCCTCTTCCTTATCAGCCTGAGCCTGAATAGCCTTCTCCTTAGCTCTGATCTCAGCCTGAGCTCTAGCATCCTCAGCCTTCATGAGTTTAACCTGACGGAGTGAATCCTTAACAAGGTTCATCTGCTTCTCCTTTTCAATCTTAGCACGAGAAATAGAGTCGCGAACAAACAACATACGCTTCTTCTTCTCGACCTTTTTCTGCTGGCTCTCTCTCTTCTTCTCTGCCTGAACCTGAGTATACTTAGCTCTTGCAGTCTGGAGTGCCTCGATACGCTTAAAGTCGAGTCTCTTATATTTCTGTGAAATTGAACGGAATCTGTAAACGAAAGCAAGTTTTAGGTCCTGTGGAACAGGGAATGGAATGATATGCCATGCTTTAGACTTTATATTATGTTCCATGACAAAATCTTCGTCTCTAAGCATATCCTCTGCGCCTCTCTTGGCATCTGGATGCTGCTTCATGTACTGGTCTACCATTTCTTGAGTATAGTCTACGTTGTGAATACCTCCCAGATTGTCGAAGTTTGAATATGGTATGTATTCTCCGTCATTTTTTGTAGCAGCCTTAAATTTGCTGTATTTGTACACATCGTACTTTGCATACTCCAAGCCTAGAGAAACGCCAAATTCAACATCCAAACTACTCTTCTTAAAAGCGTACATTGGGATGTTGTATCCGAATTCTCCACCAATTCCGTAAGCCTTACCTTTTCTACCAGTCTGGCTTAGTTTAAGGTTGAAATCCATATAGTCGAACCAGACGCCAGCATAATATGCTCTCCAATATCTTGAATGCGGATTCTGCTTACCGGTTCTTGGATTTTTATCTGTTCTCCAATACTTTCTGGCTTCTACCTTAGCTTCAAAAAGATCATAAACATACTTTGGAACAAGAGTTCCCTTAGATTTAGGGTTGTACTTAAGAACAGCACCTACCGTATAACGATTATAAACGGAGTTCGAAATATCGAATTCCGCACCAATGTTTGCTGTAGATAGTACCCAGTCTACTGCATTCGTTCTGAATGACAAACGGTCTTTAAACGGCATTGTATCCGGTTCCTCAACCTTCTTCTTGCCCCTAGTAGCGGCGGTTTGTGCACTCACGCCAAATACCGCCAGCATTACAACGATTGTAAGTAAATATCTCTTCATTCTCTGTTTAAATTCTTGTGATTTCGAAAAACACTTTGCAAAAGTATCTATAATTTTTTATATACGCCTATTTTTTTTTAAAAAACTTTCACTTGCAGTTCTTTAAAAGTTTAATAATATTGTTATTTGAACATTTTGTAAAGTATTTTTTCTAACTCGATTTTACAAGAATGGCAGGCAACGCTATCCTTCTGAAAAACAGCAAAAAAACTAGTTGATAGCTATTTATATATCTTCTCACCATTATAATCGCGCGCTATATAAGTCGGTCTGTTTTTGCTTTCACAGAACACCCGGCTTAGGTATTCCCCAATGATACCAAGAGACAGCAACTGAACACCACCCAAGAAAAGTATAACACACATCATTGAAGGATATCCTTGCACAGGTTCGCCCCACAAAAACACCTTTAATATAATATACATTATATATATAAAAGATGTAAGAGAAACTATCACTCCCATAATCGTAGCAAACCTAAGTGGCACGGTTGTGAAGGAAATGATACCTTCTATAGCAAGTCCAAAGAGAGAAAAGAAATTCCACGAACTGTTCCCCGCAGTTCTATTTCCCCGATCAAACTTTATCTCCTTCTTCCGGAAACCAATCCAGCAAAACATACCCTTTGTATAACGTTCGCTTTCCCTTAGTTTTTTCAGAGCCTCAATACAAGAACGATCAAGAAGTCTGAAGTCACCAACATTCGGAAGTACTTCAATTCTAGTACTTCTCTGCAAAATATCATAAAAGGCAAGTGACATTTTTTTTCTTAGCCAACTTTCCTTTCCACGATCTTTCCGCAATGCATAAACATCGTCATATCCCTCTTCCCAATATTTTATCATTTCGGGAATGAGCGATGGCGGATCCTGCAAATCGGCATCCATAATAACTGTGGCGTCACCTGTAGCATAGTCAAATCCTGCAAGCATAGCACGTTCCTTGCCGAAATTCCTTGACAAATCAACATAGTTTATTCGTTTATCAGACACTCTGAGTTCTTTAATACATTCCAATGTCTTATCCTTACTACCATCATTGACGAACAAAACCTCCCACTCGTAGTTGGGCTGATTACCCATCAGTCCAACCAACTCCTTATATAAAGGAGGAAGAGAAAGTTCTTCATTGTATGCAGGAATCAACAATGTTATTTTTTTCATTATTCAGAGATTTTTCGAATTGCTCCGGTTGTTGAATCGAAATATACCTTTGTAGTTGTCTTCACATCGTAATATGCAGGAGACAGCTTTTCAACATTGCCAAACTGTCCCATCGGGAAATCGTTCTCGTAAAGAACATTATTTCGTTCAAAAATTTTGAAAGTCGTTGTGCTTGGCAGAGCGTAAATCATGCCCTCATCGCCATTTGCACCTTTCTTTCCAAAAGAGAACTTCTTTTTCTTTGGCTCTTCGATGACAGGCTCTGGCACAGGAGCCGGAACGGTATGATTATCAACAAGACTCCAATATATTGGTGCACCGCTCAAATCATCGGCATCGACAATGCCAAGATGTTTCGAGAAACGGAACAACTCCTCGGCATTTGTCTCTCTGTTTGGCATGATTGTAAATGTACGAGTTACATAAGTTGTATCATTCACGCCTTTAAAAACCTGAAGCAAGGTTTTTTCAGTTGTTTCAAGTTTATTGAACATCAGTTTCATCTGAGCAGCATCAGACGGCATGTAACTTGCCTGACCGCTCGCAAGTTCATTCTTGCTGTCGCGCAGTTCGAAAATCTTATCTGCCGTGAGCGAAGCCATCTTCGCCTTTGAGTTTGCATTCAGAATCTCCTGAGTCATATAATCGTGAGCATTCAGAACAGGAGACTTTCTGTAAACACGGTTCGGCATATCAGCCTCAGGCAGAGGTTTTGTATTAACTGCAAGGATAACGCCTTCTTTAGAAAGTTCCATTAGTGGAGCGATTGTCTTCGGATTGAATTTTACCGAGAATACCTTACTCGTATCGGCAACGCCGAATGCTGCCACATCAATATTTTCTATGCTCCAACTTGTATAAGAATCCGCCGACTCCTTGCTATGGATATATCTTTCTGCATATTCCACAAACTCGCCCGGCGTATGAGTTATTTTTCTTGCTATGACCCTAACCTTGAGTCCTGTTTTTGGAAGGAAATACGTAACTCCGTCCGTAGTTACACCGGGAATATATTTTGATACTTCAGTTTGTGCGTTGGCTGCGCTTAGTGCAAAGCACAACATTCCGCCTAATATCAACGATTTCTTCATTATTTATTCTTAAGTTTTTTGAATGCTTTTGGTATGTTGTTTATAATGTCCGATGCGATAACACTCTCCTCGCCCAGTTCCTCAGCAGCAAAATCGCCAGCCAAGCCATGCAAATATACGCCAAGACGGACAGCATCGAGAGATGAATATCCCTGAGCCAGCAATGATGTAAGGATTCCAGTCAGCACATCGCCGCTTCCTGCCGTTGCCATGCCCGGATTTCCTGTAGGATTAAGCAGGAACGTTCCATCTGGACATACGATGATGCTCCATTTGCCTTTCAGAACAAAATATATGCCGAACTGCTGAGCCATCTCCATCGCCTTCATCATTCTCTTGTAGGTTGTTTCGCACGGACCAACGAGTTTGTCCATTTCCTTCGGATGCGGCGTAAGGATTGTTCCTTTTGGCAAGTCCTGAATCCACGCCTTGTGGGTTGAGAGGATATTGATTGCATCGGCATCGAGAACAAGCGGAGTGCGCAGATTGTCGAGTTGGTCTTGCAAAGCCGACACGGTGCTCGGATTTGTTCCGATTCCCGGACCGATCCCGACGGCATTGTAGCCAATCATCGGAACAGATGATGAGAATACGCTGTTGCTCGCATCATGATGAATTATTGCCTCGGGAATGGCAATCTGCATTATCGTATTGTTAAGCGTCGGTGTGTGAGCCGTAACCTTTCCTGCTCCAGCCTTCAGACACGCCTTTGTTGCAAGTACCGATGCGCCAGCCATTCCGTAACTTCCGGCAATTATCAGCGCATGGCCTCGTGTTCCCTTGTGAGCAAACTTCGAAATCGGTTTCAAGATTCCAGCAACCTCGCGCTCGTCGATGGTTCGGTAGATTGATGCCGTCTGCTCCATCGCGCGTTTGTCTATTCCGATGTCGAGAACCTCTACATCGCCAACGAATTCTTCGTTTTCGGCAAAGAAGAAAGCCAACTTCGGACATTGAATCGTCAGCGTCAAATCGGCCTTTATGATGTTTGTTCTGATGTTTTGCGAATTGTCTTCACCGAACAATCCCGAAGGAACGTCGATAGCAACCCGAACGCCCGGCAGTCCGTTGATGAAATGAACCAAGCCGGCATATCCCTTCAGCAAAGGATGATTAAGACCTGTGCCAAAGAGTCCGTCAATAATGATTGTTCCGGGAACAAACGTAGGAGGGTTGAACTCGGTTACAATCTCGTGACGCTTTATATTTTCTTTATTATCGAGTCTATTCCAATTTTCCTCACATTCAGCAGAAAGCGTTTTCTTGATGTTGAACAAGAAAACCTCTACGCTGTAGCCTTTTTCTGCCAGCAGCCTTGAAACTGCCAACGCATCTCCGCCGTTGTTGCCAGAGCCGGCAAACACCATGAAGGGAGTGTTCGTATCGGGCCATCGCCTTACAAGCACATCGGTTATAGCCACCGAAGCGCGCTCCATCAAATCTATCGAACTAATCGGTTCGCGCTCGATAGTCAGGCGATCGAATTCTTTTAGCTGATTATTCGTAAAAATCTTCATATTTTGCAAATATATAATTTTTTACATTATAAATATGACATGAATCATGGATTTTTTTTATTTTTGCCGAATAATTTTAAAACAACAAGATGAAAACTGTACAAGTTCTTGATAGAAAGTTTGAATTGAGTATATCTGCAGAAAGAATATCTCAGGAAGTTAAACGTGTTGCAGCACAGATGGATAAGGATCTTGAAGGAAAAAATCCGATTATGCTCGGAACTCTCAATGGCGCGTTCGTTTTCACTGCCGATCTTGTTCGTGCAATGAGCATTCCGATGGAAGTAACGTTTGTGAAAATGGCATCATACAGCGGTATGAGTTCTACTGGTGAGGTTAAGCAACTGGTGGGTTTGAAGGAAAATATAGAAGGGCGTACAGTTGTTATTGTTGAAGACATCATAGACTCGGGACGCACGATGGTGGCTATGCTTGAAATGCTGAAAGCCATGAAGCCGGCCGAAATCAAGATTTGCAGCCTGCTCGTAAAGCCTGATGCCCTGAAGGTGAAACTTGACATTGATTATGTATGCTTGAACATTCCTAACGATTTCATTGTCGGCTACGGACTCGACTACGACGGATACGGTCGAGAACTGCCAGACATATACACATGCATCTAAAAATTAAAACAAACATAATAATTTAAATGAAGAACATTGTTATTTTCGGTGCTCCGGGTTCAGGTAAAGGTACTCAGAGCGACAAGATTGTTGAGAAGTACGGCTTCAAGCACATCTCAACTGGTGACGTATTGCGTGGCGAGATTAAGAACGGCACAGAACTTGGCAAGACTGCCAAAGAATATATCGACAACGGTCAGCTTATCCCGGATGCTCTTATGATTGACATCCTTGCAAGCACATACGACAGCTTCGGCAAGTCAATCGAGGGTTGCATCTTCGACGGTTTCCCAAGAACAGTTCCACAGGCAGAGGCTCTTAAGGCTATGCTTGCAGAGCGCGGTACTGAGGTTAGCATCATGCTCGACCTTGAGGTTCCTGAGGACGAACTGATGGTTCGCCTTATCAACCGTGGCAAGACAAGCGGTCGTGCCGACGACAACGAGGAGACAATCAAGAAGCGTCTCGTAACTTACCACAGCCAGACTGCTCCGCTTATCGACTGGTACAAGGCTGACGGCAAGTACACTCACATCCAGGGCTTGGGCTCAATGGATAAGATCTTCGCAGACATCTGCGAGGCTATCGACAAGATTTAATAAATCAACAAAATACTATGGCGGCTCGCTTCCTGCGTGAACACACAAGGAGTGGGCTGCCTTTTTCTACGACTATTTTCATATATGGCTGAATCGAATTTCATTGACTATGTACGTATTTGCTGCCGCTCGGGCAAAGGCGGACGCGGCTCTGCTCACATGCATCACGCAAAATACAACTATAACGGCGGACCAGACGGAGGCGACGGAGGCCGAGGCGGACATATCATCCTGAGAGGAAACCGCAACTACTGGACTCTGCTGCACCTGCGCTACGAACGTCATGTCTTTGCAGGACACGGCGGAAACGGCTCGGAATGTCGAAGCCACGGCAAGGATGGCGAAGACCGATACATAGACGTTCCGTGCGGAACGGTGGTGTACAACGCCGAGACGGGCGAATACATCTGCGATGTTACCGACGACGGTCAGGAAGTAGTCCTTTTGAAAGGCGGACGCGGCGGACTTGGAAACTGGAACTTCAGAACAGCCACGAATCAGGCTCCGAGATATGCACAGCCGGGCGAACCGATGCAGGAGATGACTGTAATCCTCGAGTTGAAACTCTTGGCCGATGTCGGTCTTGTGGGTTTCCCAAATGCTGGAAAAAGCACACTCGTATCTTCGCTTTCATCGGCAAAACCGAAGATTGCCAACTATCCGTTCACAACCCTCGAACCAAGCCTCGGAATCGTTCCTTACCGCGACGGACAGTCGTTCGTAATGGCTGACATTCCGGGAATTATCGAAGGTGCAAGCGAAGGCAAGGGCTTGGGACTGAGATTCTTGCGTCACATTGAGCGCAACTCTCTCCTACTCTTCATGGTGCCGGGCGATGCCGACGACATTGCTAAGGAATACCAGATTCTTTTGGACGAACTCACGAAATTCAACCCAGAACTTCTCGACAAGCAGAGGATTCTTGCCATCACAAAGGTTGATATGCTCGACGACGAACTTGTGCAGATGCTCGAAGAAACCCTTCCGACTGACATTCCGCACGTATTCATCTCATCTGTAACAGGAACCGGAATTGCAACCTTGAAAGACATGCTTTGGGCTGCGATGAACAGCGAGAGCAACAAAATTGCGATGGTCATCAACAAAGAAAACATCGTTCACAGAAACAAAGATGTAAAGAAACTCGATGCAGACTTTGCCGACTGGGAAGATGAGGATTATGAGTACGAAGATGATGACGAGGAAATCGAAGACCTCGATGACTTTGAATACGAAGACTGATGCACGGTAAGATAAGGTTTGACTATAACGTTTTCGGCACGGACATCATAGCCTTCAGCACCACGCGAAACGGCGGATGCAGCACTGGAACCTATGCATCGTTCAACGCCAACTATTTCTGTAACGACAATCCCGAGCATGTGACTCAAAACAGACGTTTGCTCTGCGCAGAATTAGGCATAGACACATCAAGGCTGATTGTTCCGCATCAGATTCACAAAACGGCTGTTCTTAATGCTGATGATGAATTTCTCAGTCTAAAAGCCGACGAGCAGAAAGAAAAACTCGAAGGCATAGACGCGCTGATAACCGACAGAAGCAAGGTCTGCATAGCCGTGAGCACAGCCGACTGCGTACCTATCCTACTCCACGATAAAAGGCGCAAGGTCATTGCTGCCATTCATTCGGGCTGGAGAGGAACGGTTCAGAACATAATCTCGGCAACAATATCAGAAATGAGAAAACATTACGAATCCGAAGCCATCGACATAACGGCGCAAATTGGCCCGAGCATATCGGTAGATAGTTTTGAAGTTGGCGACGAGGTTTACGAAGCCTTCGAGAAAGCCGGATTCGACATGAACGAAATTGCTGAAAGGCACGCAAAATGGCACATAAACCTGTGGGAAGCGTGCAAAATTCAACTTAAACAATGCGGAGTTGCAACGGATAACATACATATTGCAAACATCTGCACTCTAAAAAACAAAGAGTTCTTTTCTGCCCGCAGACAGGGCATCGACTCAGGAAGAATACTCAATGGCATTATGAAAGCCATTTAAAACCAACGTAAAAAGAATAGGAAAGTGAATTTTAGAAGATTATTTTTTTGTTTGCTCGTGGGAGCAATATCTTTAGGTAACACCAAAGTACTGGCGCACAACAACAATTCGAGAAAGACGCCGGCACACAGAAAAACAAACGTAAGAAAGAGAAGAGTTTCGAGACCAATTAACAGAAACGTCTCATCATATAACTTTGAGAAAGCAAGAATGTTTGCCGACTCAACAAAGAGCATGAGAGAGCTTGACATTCCTTTCAACACTAATTTCACAAACTCCGAGATTATGTGGGTAAAGGTAAGGACTCCAAAGATGTTTGGCAGCAACCAGAAAATCCATATAGACTTATCCGACCTTTCGGACACTCTGAAATGGCACATGCCGCTGCCAGGCTGCAAGGTTATCAGTCCGTTCGGAGGACGCAGAAAGCACCATTCGGGCGCAGATTTGAAGACTAAGCCAAACGATTATCTCTACGCAGTATTCGACGGCGTGGTTAGACTATCAAGGGTAATCGGCGGATACGGAAATGTAATCACAATTCGCCACACCAACGGACTGGAAACGGTTTACAGCCATAACTCGCGCAACTTCGTATCAGCAGGCGATACGGTAAGAGCCGGTGACATAATCGGTCTGACAGGAAGAACGGGACGCGCCACAACAGAACATTGCCACTTCGAACTGAGAATAAACGGCCAGGCTCTGAACCCAGAAGTCTTGTTCGACTTTGCGCACAACACCATAAAGAGCGGCGTGTATGTTGCAACGCCAGCAGGCAGCCTGAAAAGGCTTACAGATGCACCAGAGAACCTCGTTTTCGCCTTCAGCGATGCCAAGGAGGTTGATATGACCGACAGCGTAGCCGTTGCAAAAGACCTAAAGGAAAGAGATGCCTACGCAAAATCGGTATACACACATGCACGCAAAAGCAGATACAGAAGACACACATCACATAGAAGACGTTCTGCCTCGGCAACGCATCGCCGCAGACGCAGATAAATCCTTATAGAAACAAAGAAAAATATGGCAGGAGACAACATTGACAACGTAATCACCGGCGGAATAGTATTCCACGGAAGCAAACGAGGCGGAAACAAAAAGGACGACGGTTTCCACACCAAAGCCAAGAAGAAAGGCTACGTTACCGGAAGCCACGGCTCTGCCTCGGCAAAGAAGAAGGCTGACATCAGAAAGAAACGTGCTGCAAGACCATCGCAGAGACGTTCAAAATAGAAGAAATCCTCATTCAGTATAAAATTGCTGAATGAGGATTTCTTCTTTGTGTATTAGCGAAATATCTTTACGAACCTTCTGTGACAATCTAAGTAAAATCACACTTCGTCGATAGAAATTGTGCGAAGATGAAGTCTGTTTAGCAACTGAAGGAACGGATATGCGAGCAATTCTTCGGGTAAGAATGGCGAAAGCCTCAGACATCGCACTACCCTGCCGATGGCGCGCGAAAACTTCTCAGAGAATTCCAAATTCTCGTCGTTATTTACAAAATCGTTGTAGGCTTCTTCAAGGAAGATTTTTCTGAGCAGGGAATATCCGTAGCCAAACGAAGGCTCGACAAACAGATATTTCCGGTCCATCTGCATGTCACGACAAAGAAAGCCGAAGAGCGACGACACAAAATATCCGATATGAAATACCGAAATGAATTTCTTGACTTCATCAACATTTTTTACATAAGGCAGAATAGCCATGATGTCGCAAACCTGTTTCAGCCCAATGCCCGACTCGATTGTATGGCGAAGAACATGAAGCAGCATGCAGCACAGAGCCATCTCTTCGGACGGAATCACAACCGCCTGCGTCTTGCCGTCTGTAGTCTGAAGATTTACCGTCTGATACATTTCCTTCCAACTGTCGAAAAACACCTCGGCGCGTCTGTCCAGTCGGCGCAACCTGAAAAATTCGGCGCGCGAATGTAGTTCTATCGTATATCCATCGTACCGGAATTCGTGATTTCTGTTGCCTTCGTATTTCTCGGTTACATCGAGAGCCTCATCAAACTGCCGCCAGAAAACGAGGTCGATGTCGCCACAACAGCGATGAAGCGGATTGGCATAATAATAAGCCGCCGCTCCGCCCTTGAACAGCAACGGATTCAAGCCCTCTGACCGATAAATCTTCGAGAATGAATGTGCCAGTTGATTTATCTTGCGGTTGTCATCTTCGAGTTTCAGAAGAACCTTGCCCCACAGCAAACGGAGTTTGAGCGACGGCTTGCTTTCCTCGGGCAGAAGTCCTATTCCATCGAGAAAAAAGCCCGTAACAGCCTGTTCTTGCGAGTGTATATACAAATTCATCCATTCATCATCAGACAGACAAATGGATGTATCAACAACCGGATTACGATTAAGGACGCCGGCACTCACCAACTTTAAAAGCAAATCCATAAAAGGAAGCTATCGCAAATATACCTTTATAAACTGCGGAACTTTTCTGAATACCTTGAAAATAACCAAAAAAATAGGGTTGAAACCATAATTACGGAAAATGCAGAAATCCTCCTTCCACTTACAGCAAACATGACTCATTGATGTTGAAAGTCCACCCATGCGCATATCAACTACGACTCTGTTCATAAAGCCAACCTTCAAATCGTTCTCGTATAAATATCTGATAAGGAAGTCTGTATCGCTCGAAATTTTGTAGGTTTCGTTATACAAACCGTATTTCATCATAGCATCGCGTTTAACATAGACAGTAGTATGCAAAGGCAACCAACCGAATCGAACCTTGCATTTATCGAATGGCCCCGAATACCAGACTCTGCGGACTACGCCTTTTGCGTTGCTGTATATGCCATTGGCATAAATCAAGTCGGCATCAGAATAATTAAACATCTCTACCACTCTTGAAATCGTGCTTGTCTCGTACAATTTGTCATCCGAATGAACCAATCCGATAATATCACCGGTTGCCATCTTTATTCCTTTGTTTATGGCATTGTAAACGCCTCCGTCGGGCTCGCTTACAAATTCGGCTATTCTGTCTTGATACTTACGGATAATCTCTACAGAGCCATCCTTTGACAAACCATCGATTATGATATACTCGATGTTCGGATAGTCCTGCCCTAACACACTAAGAATAGTTTTCTCGATTGTGTTAGCTCGATTTCTACAAGTCGTTATCAGACTTACTTTTGGCTTGTTCGTATTCAAGATTCTAAATATGTAATATTTTGCAAAAATAATAAAGATTTTCCTATTAATAACACTTATGTCGAGAAAATAAGATTGTTTTTCAACATAAATCCAGCATATTTATCATTCAAAACCAACTGAGGCACAAGATGTTACATAAAATACGAAAATATTTTCCATATAGCTTTTTTTCATAGTTTTACGGCAACCTTAGCCGGCAGAGACTCGTTATTTAGTCTGTCGAGCGCAGTAACCACGAAGACGAACTTCTTTTTGCCGTTGTAAACCTCGAGCGGAGCAAATGGAATTTTCGTTACTGTATAGATATTTTCCGAATTGTTCAGGTTTATCTCATCGCCGTCGTTGAAGCGATAGACAACATACTTGACCGGCTTGTCCATCTCGCTTTCGTATGCCGGCGGAGTCCAACAAAGCACCATGCCGTCTTCCTTCATCCTAACGGGCATAAGCTTTGTAACCTCAGCTGGCGGAGTGGCATCCTTAAACAAGAACAGCGGCTGAAGAGCTATATTTCTGTGATAAACTTCCTGCATCAGCGAACGATAGTTTGCGATATTATCGACAAAAAGTTTTGCATACCACTGGCACGAGCCTTGTATCTGCGGATAAGAGCGCATCAGGCGATATTTGGCAATCTGCTGATTGCGGTTTGGATTCGACGGGTCGGGATTCTTCACGGTACGTTCGATGTCCATTCCGATGAAGAGCGGACGGGCGCTGGCGTGCTTTGCCCACCAGTCAACAAGCACGTTGTAGTCGGCTGCCTTATGACCGATTTCCCAATATAACTGCGGAACGGAATAGTCAACCCAGCCTTTGTTAATCCACAAAAGGATGTCGGCATAGAGCTCGTCGTAGTTCTGTAAGCCGTTTGTGTTGCTTCCGTTCATTGGATCTGATTTCTTGTTTCGATAGATTCCGAAAGGCGATACACCGAACTTAACCCACGGCTTTACGGCTACTATCGAATCGTGAAGTTCTTTTACAAGAAGGTCAACGTTGTAGCGTCGCCAATCTTCGATGTTCTTCAGTCCCATGTCGTTGGCTCTAAAAGTCTCCTCATCGGGAATTGCCTCGCCCTTTACTGGATAAGGATAGAAATAGTCGTCGATATGTATTCCGTCTACATCGTACCGACGGGTGATGTCGGCTGCTATCTTGCAGATAAACTGACGGTTTTTCTCAATTCCGGGATTGAAAAAAATCATATTATCGTAAACGAAGAATCGTTCGGGTTCTCTGAAATAAAGATGATTAGAAACCAAGTTGGTAGATGTCTTGGTCTTTACTCTGTAAGGATTGAGCCATGCGTGAAGTTCCATTCCGCGGCGATGGCACTGAACAATCATGAACTGAAGCGGGTCCCAGTATGGCGAAGGTGCTTGTCCCTGCGTTCCGGTAAGGAAGCGGCTCCACGGCTCTATTTCTGAATAGTAAAGGGCGTCAGCCTCGGGACGAATCTGAAACATCACGGCGTTTATTCCGCCTTTCTGTAGCGAGTCGAGTTGAGCCGTAAGGGTTTTCTGCATGTAATCGGTAGTCATTCCCTCGAACTGGCGATTAACAGTCTGTATCCATGCTCCTCGGAATTCTCTCTTCGGACCTTGTGCGCTCGCCGCCAAAGAAAAAAGTACTCCGATTAAAAGTATATGTATGCGCTTCATCATAATCTTTACTGTTTCAAATAATAAGCAAACTTACACAAAAAAAATCAATTTTCGGGTATAATAGCCAAAAAGATTTTCTATCTTTGTAATTCTTATCAGGATATTTATGAACAGTTCAATAAAAATAAAAGGCGCAAGGGTTAACAACCTGAAGAATATTGACGTCGAAATTCCACGAAATAAACTTGTTGTCGTAACCGGATTGTCGGGCTCAGGAAAATCTTCTCTCGCCTTCGACACATTGTATGCCGAGGGGCAGCGGAGATATGTCGAGAGTCTCTCGTCGTATGCACGCCAGTTTCTGGGCAGAATGGGAAAGCCTGAGTGCGACTTCATCAAAGGAATTCCGCCGGCAATAGCCATTGAACAGAAGGTGACGAGCCGAAATCCGCGCTCAACAGTAGGCACATCGACCGAGATTTATGATTTTCTGCGACTTCTGTACGCCCGCATCGGCAAGACTATCTCGCCAATAAGCGGAACGGAGGTAAAAAAGCATACAGCAGAAGATGTTCTGGAAGCCATTCAGAAATATCCGAAGGACACGAAATTCACAGTACTCACGCCTTTCGTCATTCCTGAAGGAAGAAGCCTCGAAACGCAGTTGGAGATGTCGCTGAAACAAGGATTCTCGAGAATTGACATCGACGGCGACATAATTCAGATTGAGGATTTTCTGAAAAGCGGCGAACTGGGTACGGACAAGAAGATTTTAACGCTCGTTGACCGCATGAAGGTTGATGATGCAAAAGATGTTGTATCGCGAATGGCCGACTCAGTAGAGACGGCTTTCTACGAGGGCAACGGAACGTGCTACATCAGAATCTATCCGGAGAAGGAACTACTGGAATTTTCGAACAAATTCGAGGCTGACGGGATGGCGTTCGAGGAGCCTACCGACCAGACTTTCTCGTTCAACTCGCCTCTGGGTGCGTGTCCCGAATGTGAGGGCTTCGGAAAAATCATCGGCATAGACCCTGCCTTGGTAATTCCAAACAGCGCGCTGAGCGTTTATGAGGGCGCGGTGGTTTGCTGGCGCGGAGAGAAGATGGTTGAGTGGAAAAACGAATTCTGCCGAAGAGCCGAAAAGGTTAACTTCCCGATTTTCAAACCATACTATCAACTTACCGACCAAGAGCGCGACTGGCTTTGGCATGGTCTGCCCGGCGAGGAGAGTCTGCCGGAATACGAACGCGTGAGCATCGACAACTTCTTCAAGATGCTGCAAGAAAATCAGTACAAGATTCAGTATCGCGTTATGCTTTCGAGATACCGCGGAAAGACCGTGTGTCCCGTATGCCAAGGCAAAAGGCTGAAGAAAGAGACAGAATACATAAAGGTTGGCGGAAGGTCGATAATGGAACTCGTTGAGTTGCCGATAACCGACTTTGCCGAGTTTTTCAACAATCTTGAACTAAGCGAGCACGACGCCAGCGTAGCAAAGCGTCTGCTCATCGAGATAAAGAGCCGCACTCAGTTCCTGCTCGATGTGGGACTGGGCTATCTTACGCTGAACCGTCTGAGCAACACGCTTTCGGGCGGCGAGAGTCAGCGAATAAACCTCGCCCACTCGCTCGGAAGCAGTCTTGTAGGCTCGCTATACATACTCGACGAGCCAAGCATCGGACTGCACAGCCGCGACACCGAAAAACTGGTCAAGGTTCTGCGTCAGTTGCAGGAATTGGGCAACACGGTTGTTGTGGTTGAGCACGACGAAGACATAATCCGAAAGGCAGACTACATCATCGACATCGGTCCTGATGCCGGCAGACTGGGCGGCGAAGTTGTATATCAAGGCCCACTTTCTGATATTCTCGACGGCAAGGCAAGCGATGCCAACTCTCACACCGTGAAATATCTAAGCGGAGAAGACAAGATTCCTGTTCCGATGAGCCACAGAAGATGGAACAACTACATAGAGATTAAAGGCGCGCGCCACAACAACCTGAAGGGCATCGACGTTAAGTTCCCACTCAACGTGATGACGGTTGTAACGGGCGTGAGCGGCTCGGGCAAGTCTACGCTTGTGCGCGATGTCTTCTATTGTGCGCTGAAGCGTCATTTCGACGAACAATGCGACCGTCCGGGCGAATACGCATCGCTCGAGGGCGACTTGAACCAGATAAAATCGGTCGAGTTCGTCGACCAGAATCCTATCGGAAAGTCAACCCGAAGCAATCCCGTAACCTACCTGAAGGCATACGACGAAATCAGAAAGCTATTTTCCGACCAGCCGCTTGCCAAGCAGATGGGATATGCACCAAGTTATTTCTCGTTCAATACCGAGGGCGGACGATGCGAGGAATGTAAGGGCGAAGGCACGGTTACAATCGAGATGCAGTTTATGGCAGACCTTACGCTTACGTGCGAATCGTGCCACGGAAAGCGTTTCAAGAACGATGTGCTTGAAGTGAAATTCCACGACAAGAATATTTACGATATTCTTAACATGACTGTGAATCAGGCTATTGAATTCTTTGCCGAGCACAAGCAGACAAAAATAGTGAAGAAACTGAAGCCTCTGCAAGACGTTGGACTTGGCTACATCAAACTGGGTCAGAGTTCGTCAACGCTTTCGGGCGGCGAGAACCAGCGCGTAAAACTTTCGTACTTCCTGAGTATCGAAAAGACGAGTCCGACGCTCTTCATCTTCGACGAGCCGACGACGGGCTTGCACTTTCACGACATCAAGAAACTGCTCGAAGCATTCAACGCCCTAATCGAGCGCGGTCACACAATCATCATCATCGAGCATAACATGGATGTGATAAAATGTGCCGACTACATCATCGACATGGGTCCCGAAGGCGGAAACAACGGCGGAAACGTAGTGGCAACCGGCACTCCCGAAGAAATAGCGAAATGCGAAAAATCGTACACCGGTATGTTTCTGAAAGAGAAACTGATATAGAAACTAAATGCGCCATGTACATCAAAAAAATACATGGCGCATTATTAATGAAAATCACTCAATAAACTCACTATATGATTCTGACGATGAAGTAAAATATATTTTATATTCACGTTCTCCATCAACAGTTGTTGTATGTAAATTTTCCACACAAATGCTATCAAACCCATAAAGATTAAAGTCTTCCCATGTTACAAGTTCCAAAGGTTTTTTCTTTAAGACTTTACGAAGCAACCAATTTCCCAAATCACGATTTGGATTCGACATTAATGCCTTCCCATTTTCTTGACAAATCTTAGCAGAAAGAACGCGACCATCTGGTAAATGTAGAGCGAAAGGAGTGTCGCGGTCTGGAAAAAAATTAGGATAATTTCTGTGTATTGCGATTGGCACAGGAATATATACTTCATCTTCATGCCTTGCACGTCCTCCTGCATTCCATTGGTTAAGTCCCGATTTCATCGGAACACTACCATCACGAACCGAATACAGAGGTAGCATTACATAATCCACACCTCTTATTCTTTTGGGAGTATTTTCCAAACCTTTGCTATAACGAACAAAGAAATCTTCAAGCAATCCTAGTGGTTCACTAACTATTTCGACTTCAACATCCTTATAACCTTTTAGTGGAACTTCGAAACGCTTCATCAAAACACTTTTGCTCTTGTTAAAGATAAAATAATTCTTACCATCGTCAAAAGCAATAGAAGTCGGATCATCTTTTTCTAAATGTATGTTTTCAACATCAACCTCATCATAAGGACAATTAAATATACGAAGAAGACCCTCTTTTCTGCCAACAATATGATATTGTGTTTCTGTTACATCAAATGTATTATTGGCAAAAATCATTCTATCATTTCTATACTGCCCTATTTTCCGTGCCAAATCTAATCCATGTAAACCTTCAAGAGTCTTTTTCAATTTATTAAACTCTGCGATTTTTTCTATCGATTGGTCTTTTTTATTCAAAATAAAAGTTTTTATACCAATACCAACACAAGATATTCTCGCATCATATGCCGTACAAGACCGAGCATCATTCATCGCCTTAAAATATCTACAGAAAAGATTCTCTGTTAACCTGTAATCAAGATACGGCACATTATTTTCGGAAAACAATCTACTTAATTGCGCCATCAATCTGAGCATTTCGAAATATTTTCCGTTATTTTCCCATTCTGTTAAGAATTCTGTGAGATTATTGTAACAATATTCTTGCATACTTTACGAATTAAGGGTACAACAACAGAATTTCCTGCTTGCTTATATTTTGCAGAATCAGAAATACAATCAGGAAATGAATATTCCTCGGGGTATCCTTGGAAATTCAGACATTCCTTTGGAGAAAGTTTACGTATTCCACTATCAGTAAGAATCAATGGAACATTATGTCCACCAGTTCCCATATTTGCGGTTAGAGTAGGACAAACATGACTCTTGTTTTCGCGTACATACTGCCGTCTCCATTGATATATTGTATTTTTTGATGTTACTCCAGCGCGAAGTTCATCTATATGTCCCATGGTGTCACCATAAAACAATTTCGCATCCATATTTTTATAATCAATACAATCATGGATGGTACATTTCAACTTCTCTTTTTCCGGAAAAGAAAAATCAGCATAGTTGGAAACTTGTTTAGGGTCAAAGCAAACAATAAAGATTCGTTCTCTATTTTGCGGAATATTAGCATATTCCATTGCATTCATAACTTTATGAAATACAGCATATCCAAGTTCCTCAAGCGTTGATTTTATAACCTGAAACGTTTTACCGTTATCATGAGTATAGAGATTTTTTACGTTCTCTAAAAAAACTGCTTTTGGACGCTTCCTGCGTATAATTTCTGCTACATCAAAAAACAAGGTGCCTCTTGTATCTTCAAAACCTCTTCTATATCCTGCTATAGAAAATGCTTGGCATGGGAACCCTGCGCACAAGACGTCAAACCCATCAGGTATCATACGTTTGTTATATTCTTTTGTTATGTCTCCAAACGGAACTTCTCCAAAATTATGGTAATACGTTTTTTGTGCATTCTCGTCCCACTCCGACGAATATACACATTCTCCACCACAATCCTGCATAGCAATACGAAATCCACCAATGCCTGCAAACAAGTCTATAAAATGAAATGTAGGATTATCCTGTGCCCTAAAAGGCACTGTTACAATATTACAAAATAATGATCCATGTAGATCGTATTCACTCAAAATTCCATCATTATCATCTGTTTCAAGTTTCTCTGACACAAAGGCATTCAATCGCTTCAGAAGAATCTTTCCTATTGACTCATATGTCTTAAAGAATGAATTATTGTCCTTTAGTAACAGGTAATGCGAAACAATGGCAAACTGTTCATTGAATGACAAACAACGTTCGTCTACACAATAATAGTTTTGTTCAAATTCCATTTTTACTCGTTTGTCCATAACAGCCTTTCTAATAACATCTGATATAGACAAACAATCCGAAAGAACGGATTTACTATGTATTGACACTTTTTGCATCCTTAGCAAAACAGCCAAGCACCCATAGCCGTATTTTCTATCAACGCAAAAAAATAGAGAACTGCATAAAAAAGACGGGGGTGCTTTTCATCTGCCTGTTTGTTCTCGAGGTCTTCCACAACCTTTGCAATAAACAGGACAGAGTCAAACACCCACGTAAGAAGTTATATAAACAACACCCTAAAGTGTGCATAAGGGAACAAGCCCCTCTGCACACTTGGAATGTATGTATACTACACCCCCGAGGGCATCACCTCTGCGTTTGTTTTCGATTGCAATTCTGAAAGTGGAAGTTTCGAGAACCAAAAACAAAGCGTCAGTAACGCCTTTTTATATGTAGCGCACCACTATCGACTAAGTACAAAAGCATAACGATAGTAGAAACCTTGCAAAGATAAAAAGATTTTATCAAACAACAAAAATGTAAAAAGGAAAAACTATACTAAGACGTTTGCAGCGCATTTTTCTATCTGTCAAAAAACATAGCCAACGCCGAACATCAATCTGCAAAAATCCTTTTGCGTGATATTGTACTGCGCCGAAAGGTTGAGATGTCTGAAAAACTCTGCTCCGATTTGTGGAGCGACGACAAAATGGGTTTCGCATCCTTCATTAAAAACACCAGAATCTGTATTGTCGGCTGATATTCCTGCACCCAAGCCGGCATAGAACGATGACTTTTCAGACATCGGGAAATTGTAGTTCAACGACGGAATGAGCGACAAAGACCTTCCGTTGAAAGGCGAATTGGCATACTGATTCATCACAACCGTATAGCTTTCGTAACTCAACTTGAGTTTTACACTCAATGGACTTTCCGAAAAATTATATGTGCCATTAAAGTATAATCCGACGTGATTTTCCTTGTTTGCATCTTCACCAAATCCAAGCGGATAATTGATTCCAGCCTCGAACTGAACTTTTTTCTTCTGGGCAAATGTGAATGAACAAATGCCAAATGCTAAAACTGATAAGATGATTTTCTTCATTATTGTACCTTCTTTGTTTTTTCGTTGCAAAAGTACAGTTTTTTTTATAAAAACAAAAAAATGCGCCGCGTATACAATAAATTTATGCGGCGCATTTTCCATCTATCTATTACAAAGCATCTTGAAATCGCAGTTTTTGCAATGGTCTTCGTTGTCGGTCTGAGAGAACGGTACGTTCTGGTCGAAAATCTCTTCCAAAACCGAATTCAGGCGGTCGGAAAACTCTTCGGAATAGGCTGAGATGTCGTAAATAGGTTCTTTGTCCATCTTCAGAATCTCGTCGTAGTCGCCGCCGGCTTTCTGAATGTAGAGCAACGCCGGCGCAACGGGGAATCCGTTCGGGTTGTGTTCCTTGCTGTCCTTCACGAAGTTGCAATACAGGAATGTCTGCAAGAAGTAATAAGGACGGTCTTTCTTACCCACGAAAATATTCTCGACAGACGTAGTTTTCTGTTCATTTCCGCCGCCGGTTTTGTAATCTACAATCCTTATCAGAGTCTTGCCGGGCTGCAAAGGATGCGCAATCTCGTCCATGCGGTCTACAATTCCGCCAAGACTGCTGTGCACATTTCCGTTTACAGTCTTAATCTGAATTTCGCCGCCAACCTCAAATTCCTGTCCCCTAATTCTGAAAGGCACAAGTTTGATGTCGTGCTCAAGCAGTCGCCTTACATATTTTATTATCACCTCGCGGTTTATAAGTTGAACGCCGTTGTATTCAATCTTGCTGTCGTCATCGTCTTTCAGTTTGAAGAATTCTTTTCTGAAAGCCTTGTCAACCGCATCGGGAATTAGCAGGGGATGGTCGAGATAACGCCTCAAATCCGATTCCTCTACGACATCCTTTCTCTGGCTTATCTCGCCGTAGATATGCTCTGCCACCGCGTGGAAGATTGTTCCGAACGTTGGAGCGTCAATCTCGGTTGTTACCTCATCGCGCTCACGAAGTCCCACAACATATTTGAAATAGAACTCCAGACGGCAGTTTATGTAGACATTTATTGCCGTTGGCGAGAAGAGGAATTTACGTTCTTTCTTCTTGTTGTAATCCGAGCGTACATCATATTTCTGAACAAGAAGATGCATTATCTCATCCGATTTCTTTACAGATATCTCCTTCGTCTCCTGCATGTTTACATCAGCCTGAAGCGTTTTATGCTCAACCGGAATGCCTGTTTCTACGGCATATTGCAAGATGAAACGGCTCGGCTCGCCGATGTTCATACCGTCGGTTGACGAGTTGTACATCAGCGTTATGTGCTCGCTTCGCTGCATCAGTCGGTAGAAATAATAGGCATATACAGCCACCTTTCGCTCGATGGTTGTAAGCCCGAAATAACTTCGCAAAGAGTACGGAATGAACGAAGCCTGATTTACCGGCTTTGGCAGTTTGCCTTCGTTTACCGAAAGCATTACGAGGTTGCGGAAATCGAGGTTTCGGGTTTCAAGAACGCCCATAACCTGAAGCCCGATGGCAGGCTCGCCGTGGAACGGAATAGACGAGGTTCTCATAACTTGGTCGAGCAGTTTGAAGAGCGTTACGGGCATTATGTCGAGTTCGCCATTATCGAACAGCGTGATGAAGCGGTTCAACATCGTGTATCCCTGAAACAACGACTCGGCATAGAGTTGTGCAAAAGCATCTTTCGTGTTGTTGCCGCCGTTTTTGCGATAGTGAAGCGCAACTTTCTCAATCATCGTGCGCAGATATACAAGCAGATTCTTGTTGCCGTTCTGAGGCTCAAAAACGCTCGTCAGATAATCGTCGCCATCAATCTGAAGTTCAGACGGATAAGGCATAAAACGATTGTTTTGTTCGAGGCTCTTCTCCAATTTGCGCGCATTTTCCGACAGCATTACCGAATAAGGATGGCGCAGCAGCTCGCCCACATAATCGTAGCGATAGAAGCCGTCGCTACGCGAATATCCGTTAAGCTGAAGCAGCACGAGCTGCGTAATGAAGTTGTAGACAGGCGTTTCGGAGAACGGGAATCCCATCGTGACATTAACGTTCTTTATCGTGTCGTCGGGCAAAGAATGAAGAACGGACTCGAGCAGACACTCGTTGCAGAGCACAACGGCGGTCTCGCTCTCGCGGTCGCCAGCCTTAACCTCGCGGCGGAGCCATTCGGGCAGGAAGCGAGCCTGAGCCGTCTCGGTAGATGCCGAGATGACCTCAACCCGTCGGTTTTCCTTCTTCTGAAGATTGGTGTATATTCCGCCGTCCTTCAGCTCGTTCGGAAAATCCTGAAGATTCTTGGCGAGGAACGTTCCGGCTTCGTTGTTCATCTTTCCGGCCGACCTGACGTAGTATGTGTCGTAATCCCAGTAGAAAAGGGCTTTTTCGGCTTTCAGAAGTTTCGAGAAGACGGTATGCTCAACCTTGTCGAGCACGTTGAAGCCGACGAAGACGTACTTGTCGTACTTGAAGTTTTCGACATCGAGATTCTCGGCCACCTCGCGATACATCGCGCCCTCGTAGGCATAGTTCATCTGCCTGAGTTCGTCGTTGTACTTGTGATAAATCTTGTCGAGAATGCTCCAAAGTTGCATGAACTTCTCTTTAAGCGCGGTTTTGCGCTCAAGCGAGAAATTCTGGAAGAAATGCGCTATCGCCTCTTCCTGCTCGGGCGTGATGAAGTCGTGGTCGTCGTAGTCGCGCAAATCCTTTGCGTTGGCAAACAAGGCATCGGCCTGAGCCATATTCTTGTCGACATCTTCGAAATCGTTTATCAGAATCTCGCCCCAAGGATAGAACTGGTCGAGCGATTCGATTTCGGCCTGCGGATTTTCGGCTTTCACCACATCGCAATACACTTTGTAAAGTATGCATACGAGTTCGATTTTGTCGGGCACGACGAGGCTTGAATTGTCTCTGAACAAATCGCTGATGGCGATATATTTAGGTGCCCACACAGGTCCGTCGGCTATGTTTACCAGATATTCGTTAAAGAACAGTCCGGCGCGTTTGTTAGGGAAAACCACGGCAACGCGTGCCATGTCGTTTCCGTATTTATTGTAGATATCCTCTGCTACGATTTTCAGGAAAGGAGTCATATCAGTCAACTTTTACGACCTTGTTGGTATAGCCATACCAAAGGTAACATTTAACATTTTTCTTGCCCATTCTCTCAAGCAGGCTGCGATAGAGTCGTACCTGCTCTTCGTGCTCGTTCTGATGCTTCTGGCTTGCGAACTTGAAATCGACCACAACCACCTCGTCGTCTTTCATCATTACGCGGTCGGGGCGGTTCTGCCGTGCCAGTCCGTCGGCATCTTTTGTCAGAATTGTACATTCCTTGTAGAGCGTCCAGCTTCCGTCGAACCAGCCTTGCACATCGGGATTCTGCATAACCTTGCCAATTACCGATTCCATGCGAGCGCGCTCCTTGTCGCTCGCTATGATGCCTTCGGTCTGCATTTGTGCAAGCAGAGCCGAAACGTCGTCGGCTGTTTCGATATTCTCCATAACGTAGTGCAGAAGGCTTCCTTCGCGAATGTATTCGTCTTGCTTTGCTGACTCTTCGTCTATGTCGTTCACAAACTCGACCGATTTGTTTGACTGGCGGAAATCTATCGGATTTCTGAAGATTTCCATCTTCAAGCCGACTTCAGACGGCTGCGGCGACAGCGGATTCTCGTCCTCCTCTCCGCCCTGCTTCTCGGCTGGCGACGGTACGATGCTTCCGATTGTGAAGAACACGTCTTCTTTTTCTTTCTTTTCTTCCGATGCCTCCGGGTTGAGATGCCTTATCAAAAGAGAAGCCACATTTGCGCCCTTTGCCTCGCGGTTTCCCCACACAATCAGGTTGCATTTTGGGCGCGTAAAGGCTACGTAAAGTTCGTTAAGCGCATCGACATATTCGAGCAGGGTTTCTTGCTTATAACTCTCGGTGTACGATGAGTTTTTCATGCTCTTCGAATACGAAACCGGTACGAGCGGCAATCTGCCGAAAGGCTCATCGTCGGTGCTGCACCACAGCAGTTTGGCTCTCGTTCCGTTTGTTATCATCTCCCACTCGCAATAAGGAATGAGAACCGTGTGGAACTGCAATCCCTTCGACTTGTGAATGGACATTATTCTGATTCCGTTAATCTTTCCCGACGGAACGGCTGAGGTACACAGTTTTTCGTTCCAATATTCGAGGAACAGCGTGATGTCCGACGAACTGTCCTGAAGATAGTCGCGCACCTTGTCGAGAAACGACAGGATGTAGCCTTCCTGCTCGTCAATCTTCTCGAGTTCGAAAACCTGATACAGATTCTCCACCAGTTCGTAGAGCGGCATCATTGCCAGAGTGTCCCTTCCTTCGGCATATTCCTTCGGAAGATACTGCATGTCTATCACACCGTGACGGCAGAATGCCTCGAACGGCATCTCGTTCTTGCACACATGCTTCTGATAGTTGTATGCCAAGAATGCCAGCGACAGATTGTCGTCGGGCTTGGCTATGCCCTGCAACGCGTTTACGATGATGCCCACCGCAACGGATGCCTGCAACTGAAATGCCTCGTCCGACACGATTGGCACATCGGGCATATTCTCGGCAAAATATTTTGCTATCGTCGGAACGTACTTGTTTTTTCTTACCAGAATTGTGATGTCCGAGAGGTTTACGCCCTTTGACGTAAGTTCCTCGACCTTGCTCTTCATATCGGCAAGCATTCGGGATTCGCTCGGGTTTTCGTCGGTCTTGCAAAGGAAGTTCAGAGAGACAAATCCTTCGTCGGTCTTCTTCGTTATTTTCTGCGTAACGTTTTCGGGCGAGTAAGCCTGAGCAAGCTGCTCGCTCTCCTCGCCGAACTCGTTCTTGAAATCGGCATTAAGCAACTTGGCAAGAGCCACAAACAGATTGTTGTTGAAATCTACAATCCTTCCGCTGCTTCGGTAGTTCTCGCTGAGCGAGCGTTGGTTTACGCCGTAATATTTTATCTCGCGACTAAGGTTCTGCAATATTCGCCAGTCGCCGTTTCGCCATCGGTAGATGCTCTGCTTCTCGTCGCCCACAATCAAACTGTTCTTGCCCTGCGCCAGACATTCCATAAGCAGGTTGTAGAAGTTTGTCCATTGCATACGCGATGTGTCCTGAAACTCGTCAATCATTATGTGCTGAAGCATGGCTCCCATCTTCTCGAACACAAACGAGGCATCGTCTTGCTGAACGACGCTGCGCAGAAGGTTCGGCGTTTCGGACAGAAGGAAGCGGTTCTCGTCGGTATTTATCTGATGAACGTAATCGTCGACCTTGTTGAGAAGTCGGAGGCTGAACAGTTTTTCTTCAGACAGAAGTGCCGTCTGATAGTCTTTCTCGCCTTCGATGCGGCGTGTCTCTGTCTCTGCAAGAAGCGGACCGAACTCGTTTTCGGCAAGCGACTGAAGCCCAGGATTTTTCTTTATCTCGGTCTTGGCAAACATGGTTGCCGGTTCTTCGAGTGCTTTCTGCACATAGCTGTTGCAGATGTCAACAAAGCAGTCGCGCTTTATCTTCTGAAAATATCCGGCAACGCCGCTGCTCTTGCGCGAGAAGTTATCAACCGTGAGTCCATAACTCTCTGCCAAGGCGAAGAAGCGGTCGGCACATTCGTTCAGAGCCTTCGAATAGGCTCTTTTCATGTTTTGCAGCGCCTCGCGATATTCGTCTATCAACTTCGGATTCTCTGCCATCATCGAGCGTAGTTCTGCTCCGCGTTCAATGTAATCTTCGTTGAAGATGTTGCCGGCAAACGATTTCAGTTGCTTGGTAATGTTCCAGTTTCGGTTCTCGTCCATATTCTTCTCGATGAACTCGATAATCCATTTCAGTTCCATCGATGTCGGGTTGAGTCGTTCCAAAAGCAAATCTACGGCACGGTCACGCACCTCGTCTTGCCCGAGGTCTACCTTCAGATTTGGCGACAAGTCGAGTTCGCGTGCCAGATTCTTCAGCACCGACTGGAAGAACGAGTCGATAGTCTCAACGCGGAAGTGCGAATAGTCGTGCAGAATGTTGGCGAGAGCAAAACGTGCGTTCCACCTTATAACCTCGTCGTCAAGCCCTGTTTTTTCCTTCAGTTTCTTGAAATAGCTTTCTGATGAGGCAAGCGAATGTCCCACTCCGTAAAGCTGTTGCAATATTCGGTCTTTCATCTCGGCGGTAGCCTTGTTTGTAAAGGTTACAGCCAGAATTGAGCGATATGCGCCCGGATCCTCGATAAGTAGCGAGATGTACTCTACCGCCAGCGTGAAGGTTTTGCCGGCGCCTGCCGAGGCTCTATATACAGTGAGTCCGTTTTCCATGAGTTATATATTTTCTGGATACAAATATAAGTTTTTTCCGCTACGCGACAGCACTCGCCCGTGATATTTTTCTGCCATCGGGAAAAGGCACGAAGTGTAAGGCGCACTCTACTAAGCAACTGCAAGGCAAGAAAAAAAACAAAATTCTTGCAATTTTAAGAATGATTAACTATTTTTGTCAATTCTTAACTATAAAATTAAAATGAAACAATTTGTAAAGTACGTTTTGGCTACCATCACAGGACTTGCTATAATGTCGGTTCTGGGATTTATCTTATTTTTCGTCTTTTTGGGTGCTATGGCATCACAGTCTACCGTGAACGTAAAGGACAACAGCGTTCTTGTGCTCAAAATGGACGGTATCCTTCAAGAAAGATCAAACGAAGGCTCTCTTCAAGCCTTGTATGCCAAGTTATCATCGGCAGACAAGTCGCTGAGCCTCGAAAATGTATTGTCAGCCATCGAAAAGGCTAAGAACGACGACAACATAAAGGGAATCTACATCGAGGCTGGCGCGCTATCTGCCGCTCCGGCATCGCTTCAGGCTATTCACAATGCCCTGAAGGATTTCAGAAAGAAGGGCAAGTTCATCATCAGTTACGGCGATGTGTACACTCAAGGATGCTACTATCTGGCATCAACATCAAACGAGATTATACTGAACCCTTCGGGCGAGATAAACTGGGTTGGTATGGCATCAACTCCATACTATCTGAAGGATTTCTTCGAGAAGATTGGCGTGGGCGTTCAGATTGTAAAGGTCGGAAAGTACAAGAGTGCTACCGAGATGTTCTCTGAGACTCACATGAGCGATGCCAACCGCGAGCAGGTTAACGCCTATCTCACAAGCATCTGGAAGCAGATTAAGAACGATGTGGCTGCAAACCGAAAGATAAGCGCAGACTCGCTCGATGTATATGCCGACAGAGGTATGGTATTCATGGGAGCCGAGGGCTTCAAGAAAAACAAGATGGTTGACAAGATTGCATACAGCGAGAGTGTCAAGGAATCAATCAAAAAGCAGATGAAACTTGGCAAGGACGATGACTACAACACAATATCGCTTGCCGAATATTCTGAAGTGAACAGCAACATTCCAAAGGACAAGAGCGGTAACATCGTAGCCGTTTACTATGCCTGCGGAGAAATATCCGACATAAGCAACAACACAGGCGAAAGCGAGATTGTTGGCAAAAAGGTATGCGACGACCTTGACAAACTTGCCAAGAACGAGGATGTGAAGGCGGTTGTGCTAAGAGTAAACTCTCCGGGCGGAAGCGCATACGCATCTGAGCAGATATGGCATCACGTTATGCTGCTAAAGGAGAAGAAGCCAGTTGTAGTATCTATGGGCGACTATGCAGCATCGGGCGGATATTACATAAGTTGCGGAGCCGACTATATCGTTGCCGAGCCTACCACAATAACAGGCTCTATCGGTATCTTCGGAGTTCTTCTAAACTACGAGGAACTTGCAAACAACAAACTCGGCATCCACTTCGACAGCGAAAAGACTAACAAATATGCCGACATGGGCACGGGCGCAAGAAAGTTCAACGAGGATGAACTCGGACTTCTGCAAAACTACATAAACCGCGGATACGACCTCTTCCTTACTCGCTGCGCCAACGGCAGAAAGAAGACAAAGGAGCAGATTCACGAAATTGCGCAGGGTCGCGTATGGACTGGCGTAGACGGCAAGAAGATTGGCATCGTTGATGAACTCGGCGGTCTTCAGAAGGCTATCGAGATTGCTGCCAAGCGAGGAAAGGTTAAGGAATACACAACCGTTAGCTACCCTACTCCGCCATCATTCTTCGATAGTCTGCTCGAGGACAAGACCGACTCGTATGCCGACACAAAACTGCGCGAAACCTTCGGCAACATGTACGACATTGTGAAGGAAGCACAGAAGTACACCAAGGCTAACCAGATTCAGGCACGTATTCCGTACAGACTTAACCTAAACCTTTAACAGAACAACGATGGAGGGTAACTATATAAAGATACACGACATACTCCGACCGTTGTCATGGCTCTACGGCTTGGGAGTAAGCATCCGTAACGTCCTCTTCGACTACGGAATTATGCCGCACGAGTCTTTCGACGTGCCGGTAATATCAGTTGGAAACATAACCGTGGGCGGAACGGGCAAGACTCCGCATATAGAGTACCTCATCAGACTTCTCGAAAAGAAATACAAAGTGGCGGTGCTGAGCCGCGGATACAAGCGCAAGACAAGGGGCTACAAACTCGCCGACCTGCATACTCCTATGGAGCAGATTGGCGACGAGCCTTTCCAGATAAGACAGAAGTTCAGAGACATATACGTTGCCGTTGATGCCAACCGCCGACGCGGAATTCACCGTCTGTGCGAGGACGCGGAAACTGCCGATACCGAAGTTGTACTGCTCGACGATGCCTACCAGCACCGATATGTAACTCCGGGCATCAACATACTGCTCGTCGACTATCACAGGCTGATAACCGAAGACGCTCTTCTACCTGCCGGTCGTCTGCGCGAGCCCGAATCGGCAAAGGAACGCGCCAACATCGTCATCATCACCAAGTGCCCTACCGACATCAAGCCGATGGATTTCAGGGTGCTGACAAAGACGATGAACCTGCGCCCTTATCAGCAGTTGTTCTTTACCTGTCTGAAGTACAGCAAGATGCGTCCTATCTTCAAACACGCCGAGGAGGTGTCGCTCGACAGCATCGGCAACAGACCGATTCTGCTCGTAACTGGCATCGCATCGCCAAAGCAGATGCTTAGCGACTTGGGGCAATACAGCAAGAACATAAGCATTTTTGAGTTCCCCGACCATCACTACTTCAACAAGAAGGACATCGAGGCGATAAGAAACAAGTTCTGCGAGATAAACAAGAACAACGACGCCTTCATCGTAACAACCGAGAAGGACACGGTTCGGCTCATGAGCATAAAGGATATTCCGCAGGATGTGGCAGACAACCTTTACATGCTGCCTGTCGAGGTGGAATTCATGCTCGACAAAGAAGAATTGTTTAACGATAATATAATTGGACATGTACGAAAAAATTCAAGAAACAGCATCCTTCATAAAGGGAAAGATGCGAACAAATCCTGAAACAGCCATCATTCTTGGCTCAGGACTTGGCAGACTCACAGAAGAGATTACAGACGTGTACGAAATAGCATACACCGACATCCCTAACTTCCCTGTATCAACAGTAGAGGGACATGCCGGCAAGCTTATCTTCGGAAAACTCGGCGGAAAGGATATCCTTGCCATGCAGGGACGCTTCCACTTCTACGAGGGATATGACATGAAGGCTGTTACATTCCCTGTCAGAATAATGCGCGAACTGGGCATCAAGACTCTCTTCGTAAGCAACGCAGCAGGCGGTATGCAGAAGGGCATGAAGGTTGGCGACCTTATGATGATTACCGACCACATCAACATGCTGCCTGAGCATCCTCTGCGCGGAAAGAACATCGAATACGGTCCACGCTTCCCGGCAATGGGTACAGCCTACACAAAGGAACTTCAGAACATGGCTATCGAGATAGCAAAGGAGCAGGGCATCGAGATTAAGCAGGGCGTTTACTTGGCTACCCAAGGTCCTACTTACGAAACTCCGGCAGAATACCGTATGTTCCGCTCGTTCGGAGCTGACGCAGTTGGCATGAGCACCGTTCCTGAGGTTATCGTAGCCGTACATTGCGGCATGAAGGTCTTCGGAATGAGCGTTATCACCGACGTTTACACCGACGGCGACTCAATGGAGGTAACACACGAGGAAGTTACGGCAGCAGCCAACGCTGCACAGCCACGAATGACTGCCATCATGCGTGAACTTATTCGTAGATCATAATTTTTGATATGCAAGAAACCAACAGAACAGAAATTTCAACTTTAGGCGAATTCGGTCTGATTAAGCATCTTACCGAGAACATCAAGCTCGAGAACGAATCGAGCAAGTATGGCGTGGGCGACGACTGCGCCGTGCTCGAGTTTCCACAGGGCAGAGAGGTTCTCGTAACTTCCGACCTTCTGATGGAAGGCGTCCACTTCGACCTCACCTATGTTCCGCTAAAGCATCTGGGCTATAAGAGCGCAATCGTGAACATCAGCGACATATACGCTATGAACGGCACTCCGCGCCAGCTTGTGGTGAGCATAGCACTAAGCAAACGCTTCTGCATAGAGGACATGGAGGACTTCTACGAGGGCTTGAAGATTGCCTGCGCCGAACATCATGTCGACATCGTAGGCGGCGACACCACATCGTCGCTCACAGGCTTGGCTATCAGCATAACCTGCATAGGCGATGTAGAGAAGGGCAAGGCTGTTTACCGCAACGGGGCCAAGGAAACCGACCTTATATGCGTGTCGGGCAACCTCGGAGCGGCTTACATGGGCTTGCAGCTTCTTGAACGCGAGAAACAGGTGTTCGAAAGCCAGCTGAAAGAGAACAAGCAGAAGGGCATCACCTCTCTCGAAGAGGCTCAGCCCGATTTCTCAGGAAAGGAATATCTGCTCGAACGCCAGCTGAAGCCCGAGGCACGCGGCGACATCATTCGTATGCTTGCCGATGCCAACATCCTTCCAACATCTATGATGGACATCTCCGACGGTCTGTCGTCCGAGATTATGCACATCTGCAAGCAGAGCAACGTTGGAGCACGCATCTACGAAGAGCGTATTCCGCTCGACTACCAGACGGCGTGCATGGCTGAAGAGCTGAACATGAACGTTACGACTTGTGCCCTAAACGGCGGCGAGGACTACGAACTGCTGTTCACCGTTCCTATTGCCGACAACGAGAAGGTGCAGAACATGGAGGGCATTAAGGTTATTGGCTACATAACCAAGCCCGAACTGGGATGCGCACTCATCACACGCGACGGCAACGAGTTCGAACTGAAAGCCCAAGGCTGGAATCATCTGGATTGATAAAAGACTTCGGTTTACAATAAAAACAAGAGCGGAAAAACGAAAGGTGCTATCCTTTGTTTTTCCGCTCTGTTTGTTTTATTTTGCGAGACAGAAAATCATTACTACTGTTTATTGCATGAGATGTCGTTAATATGTCAATTATAAATTAGGCGATGGCAACATAAACAGAGATGTAAAAAACAAGCCAGCCGAACCTATTACATAGGAAATAACTATAATTGTTCCAATCTTTTTATGCCTTGGCGATTCATTTTTGAATTCATCCTCAATAGCCTTCCATCTCTTTTTGTTATAAAACAATAAAAAATGAAGTATTGAAAAAGAAATAAAAATAACAAAAGGTCTGTAACCATCAACCAAATTTAATTTAAAATCATATAATTTAGAGGACTCTATTAGCATTATTATTGTTAATAACTGATAAAAATGTACCAACATCAAGGTCATAATGACATTGAATACTGGTGTATCATCGCTAAAATGATACAACTTATATATCAAATATCTATAAAATTTACATAATGGCAACATATGTTAATCTTTATTTATATCAAGTAAACAATTCCAACCACAACAAATATCAACCCACCGTCCTGCCGAATTTCCGAATTCGGCAGAGGATAAAATCGGGAATTTGCAATTCCCACCGCTGAAAAAAGTCATTTCCACTCGCGGTTTTATGATGCTGCCAAATTCTTGCGCCCCTTCGTTAGCAAGCGACCAGAGGTCGAGCGCAGAAATTCGGCAGAACTGAGATTTATTGTTTATCGTCCACAGACAATATTATATTCTCAATGCGTAACGAGTCTGGTATGTCCTCCACACTACACTCACCACACCACAGCGGTGTGTAGAGAGGCTCTTTTGAGATATCAACATTCAAGACGACATTTTTGTTAGATTCTGACCTTAAAAGCAGCACTCCATCTTGACAAGGAACGAGGGAATAGTGCCCAGAGCGCTTTACTTCTCCCATTGTCTGACCGACATATACCTTATCCCATTTTATCTTGTCAGAGCAAATGGTTATTCTGTCCACACGGGTTGTATCAAGCCAGTTTGTTTCCATTGCAAGCAGAGTTTCGTTGCCATTACAAAAGCACAAAGATTTCTGCGTCACGCCCGCGCCCTCATCGTCTTCTTCTATACGCATCTGTTTTTTATAGTCTGAAATCTGAGGAATCGAATCGACATGTACTCCCAAAAATTGTATGTAATACTCCACATTAGCGAAATTCATGTTGGGGCGTCTATCAGCCCTCACTCCCTCTTCACTGACATTAGCCTCACTATTAACGCTTGGCTGTGCCTTCGCCACCATACTGATTATGGCGAAGAATATTGTTAATATTATGTGTTTCATAAAAAAAAGCACATTTATTTTAACGAATCTTGATAAAGCGAATACGAAAACAACAGTCCCCAGAAAAGTACAATTGTTCCAATTAAATATGCCAAAACTACAATTGTTCCGTTCCTTTTATGCCTTGCTGATTCGTCCTTAAACTCTTTATCATAAGATTTCCATTTTTTCTTATTGTATAATAATAGGAAATTTAAGACTCCGAATAATATTACACATATTGTTGGATTATATTTAGTCCAATCTGGCCATACTTTAAACGATGTAAACTTATCAACAAAAAATAACACCCCTAGAATTTGAACCAAGTGAACTATTGTTAATGTGCCAATAACGTTAATCTCTGGTGTATCATCGCGAAAATGATATAGTCTGTATATCAAGTATCTATAAAATTTACAAAGTGGTAACATATTTAATCCTCCTTAAAAAAACAACAAGCATTTCCCAACAACAATCACCAGCAAGAAACAGCCCCGTTTCTTGCAGAAATACAGCAGTTACGCACGGTTGTTTCAGCCGTCCTAAACAGATTGGCATTTTCGGATATTGAATTTAAAGTCATGTCTATCGGTATTGATTAAAACTTTCTGCGAATATAATGTTTTTCTTGCCAATACAAGCAAGTAGACGGCTCATTTCCATCAAAAAAAGAACAAAATGTTCATTTTTTATGAATCGGCTCCCGAATCGACAATTCCCCTTCGGGATGCCTTCGGGATTCGTTCGGGATTTTACAAACGACTGGCAGCTTACTTGGGAATTCTCAGGCAACTCATCATATACCTTGGACGTACCTTGGACGTACCTTGGACGTACCTTGGACGTACCTTGGACG
>R24__coassemble_229_pt1 | contig 40966 bp, 35 predicted proteins | sample R24__metabat2_low_PE_011 | metagenome-assembled genome bin R24 | reverse complement strand
AATGAGTACTTCTTCTTTGAGCGCGAGGATGGCGAGATGGTAAAACTTACCAACAAACCGTTTTCTCCTTTTAATCATTCAGCCCAAGAATTCGAGGACGTGTTACAGACAAAGAAGGAACAGGTCGGCAAGGTGAAGTATCTGCTGAGGGATTCGTGGACGGCTGTAGAAGACATGAGTCAGAAAAGTCTGTTGAAAGAAAACTTTTCGAGGAAAGGTCTTGTAAATGCTGTACGCGACTATCACAAAGATGTGTGTACCGATGGTAGCACTTGTATGGTGTACGAGTACGATGAGAAATCCGACAAGCCAAAGTGTCGTTTCAAAGTATTCACTGGTTATGCATACTATTCAAAAGAAGAGCCTGGACTTTTGAGATGGAGGTCAGAAGACGAAGAACGAGGTATGTCAACCATCAGCTATTCCGGTTCTTCGTTCGAGATTGGTATTGGAGTTGAAATGGGTATTGAGCGAATTATAAAGGACGCCAGCTTGGAGTTTGGACTGATATATTCTCCAAAACACAAATATGTGTACAACTTCGAATCATTTGGCGGACAAAGTTTCCGCACGGAATATGAATATAAAGGACGACTTGTTCTTTCAATAGGTTTGGTCAAGTGTTTTGGTAGAGGAAAGATTGTTCCGCTTGTTCGTGGTGGTGTAATTGGAGTTACTGATAGTGAAACTGAAACTGCTTACAAATACTCAGAGATGTATACTTGCAGTAATACGTGGGCATGTTTTCCTGGAGCATATCTCGGCGTTGGCGCGCAGGTGGCAGTAGGCAAACACTTTGCCCGACTACATGCCGACTTATATAGAGATAAGGATAATACAATGACAAAGTGGGGCATCACCGCTGAGTTCGGCTTGTAATTTTCAGTCTAAAAATATTGATATCTTCTAATATGATGAAAAAATTTTTCTTCTTTGCCTTGTTGGCTATTTCTGCCACAATGGCAATGGCGCAGGTTAATCCTAAGTCAGGAATTATCATTACAAACTCTGGCGACACAATCAAAGGAAATATCGACTTCCGTTCAAACGAGGCGCTTGCAAAAGAGTGTAGGTTCTGGGGAGATGGCGAAAGTAATGGCAAGACCTACAAGCCTGGCGACATCGAAGGCTTCAGGTTTGATGATAACGGCAAATATTTCGTTACGCGCAAACTTGAAGTCTATGGCAAACCGCAACTGTTTTTTGCCGAATTCATGGTCAAAGGCAAGATGAACCTGTACTGCGTGGCAGACGATTCAGAAGAACACTTCTTCTTTGAACGCGAGGATGGTGAGATGGTAAAGTTTACAAACAATTCGCTTGCTTACTTGTCGTCTGTTCAGGAAGGAGAGAACATCATGCAGAAAAGGAAAGAACAGTACGGAAAAGTGAAGTACTTGCTGAAAGATTCGAAGACGGCTATCGAAGACATGAATAAGAAAGGAATGTCGAAAAAAATATTGTCGAGGAAAGGTCTTGTAAATGTGGTACGCAACTATCACAATGACGTATGTACCGATGGCAGCACATGTATGGTGTACGAGTATGATGAAAAATCCGACAAGTCAAAGTTTCGTTTTAAGGCATTCACAAGTTTTGCATACTATTCAAAAGAAGCCCCGGAACTTTTAGATTGGACGATAGAAAGAAACAATCAGGGCATGCCAAGTGTCAGTTATTCCAATTCTTCATTCGAGATGGGTATCGGAGCGGAAATGGGCATCGAGCGAATTATAAAGGACGGCAGCTTGGAGTTGGGACTGGCATATTCTCCAAAAAACAGAACAGAGTGCAACATCGAGTTTTTTGGCGGACAGAGACGATACCGCATGGAATATGAGTATAAGGGCAGATTCGTTTTGTCTTTAGGTTTGGTCAAACCTTTTGGTAAAGGAAAGATTATTCCGTTTGTCCGTGGCGGTGGAATATGCGTAGTTGACATGGGCGAAAGGGAAACTGCCTACACCGGTTCTCAGGTATATGAAACGGCTTATTTGGGAACTACATCATATTCTGGAGTTTATCTCGGTGGTGGTGCGCAGATGGCTGTAGGCAAGCATGTTGTCAAATTGCATGCCGACCTGTATGCCGATTTGCATTCCATGACAAAGTGGGGCATCACCGCAGAGTTCGGATTATAGCAATAAGTATAGAGCGGAAAAAACGAGGAGTCAATCCTTCTTTTTCCGCTCAATGTTTTTTTGCAGCATTTCGGCTAAGATGGCAACGAACAGAAATGTCATTCCTCGGAAATGTTGTGCATACTTAAAGTATAGAGAGGAATGTTTGTGAGCCAGTCTTGACGGCGGTAGTCAGCCGTCGATATGCGGATTCCGTGCAACCCTTTGAATTTATCTACAAAGAATTTAAGACTTTTGGCTTTCAGATTTTCCTCTGCTTTTACTTCTATCGGCTGGATTTTGTTGTCGCTCTGCATTATGAAATCCAGTTCGCCACGCGAGTTTTCTGCAGACCAATAGAAAATGCTGTCGGCGCTCGGCTTTAATTGCTGGTAAACGTATTGTTCGGTGAGTGCTCCTTTAAATGTCGAGAACAGTTCATTTCCGTTTATTATAACGTTTGCCGAAATTTTGCTCATGGCGCACATTAAACCGATGTCGAGCATGTAGAGTTTGAACGCGCTGAAATCTTCGTAAGCATTCAGTGGAAATTCTCCGCTTTTTGTTCGGTTTACCTTGCTCACAAGACCTGCATCTATCAGCCATTCTATAGCCAGTTCAAATTCCTTTGCCCGTCCTCCGTCCTTTAACATACCATACAAAAATTTGCGGTTCTCCTTTGCAAGCTGACCAAGAATAGAGTTCCATACCATTCTTATTCGTGGCACTTCGTTGATTGGTGCATGCTTCGAAAAATCGTTGCTGTATGTTTCAAGAATGTCGTCTTGCACGGTTCTAACGTCAGAAAAATCGTTAGTCTTGCAATAAGTGTCAACAGCTTCTGGCATTCCGCCGACAACGTAATATGTCTTCAGCCATGAAATAAGTTTGTCTTTTATGGTGTGTATAAGTTCCCAGTCGCCCGACTTGATAAGGTCTACGTATTTCTTGCCAGCCACAGCGAGAAGAAACTCTTCGAAATTCATTGGCGACACATCGATGAAATTAACTTTGCCAACAGGAAACGAGTCGTTGTTATGCATGGCTATTCCTAGCAGCGACCCAGCACAGATAATGTCGTATTCCGGAGCATTCTCGCAGAAGTATTTTAGCGATGTTATTCCGCGCGGCGCAGCCTGAATCTCGTCGAAGATAAGCAGGTTTTCGGAATCTATGTCTATATCTTTTGCAAGACTTATGGTTGTAATTATGCGTTTAGTGTCGAAGTCCTTCAGAAAAACATTCTGAAGCATTTCGTCTTCTTCGAAGTTGATGTAGACGGATTTCTCGTATGCTTCTTTGGCAAACTCCTTTATGAGCCAAGTTTTGCCAACCTGCCTCGCACCTTTAATAATGAGTGGCTTGTGCCTCTTGTTTTCCTTCCACTTGTATAAATCTTTTATTGCAAGTCTTTTCATAAGCCAGATATTTTCTGCAAAAATAGTAATATTTTTCGCATCTTTTACACTTTTAAGGACGAAAAAGTGTTAACTCTCTACACTTTTAAGGACGTAAAAATGTAACTTATGTTGAAAATCAGACGTTTAACTGTTTTGGGGGATTTCGTATAAAATACGCGAATTCGGGATAATTTATACATTCCTTACTTATGCAACGCATGGTATTGTTGCTTCTGTAAAATATCATAGATCTGACTATCTGTGTATTATACTCATTATAGACGCTGAAAGCGTCTCCGCTTAGTAACCGTAGGTCGGCACGACCTGCGGAATAATAGCCATCAACAATAAGCACTCTGAAAGAGTGCCCCATCTGTCGCAATGGGCGACCGCTTTCAGGGTCGAAAATATCCATATCATTTCTGTCCGCAGATCCTACGGATGCTGCGGTTACTGATATGTGACGCTTTCAGCGTCATTCAGAATAATCATTTCATGATATATGAATATAGCTTTTTTATTCAGAACTTAATATAAAACGCCGCTGATTAAGTTCTGCAAATGTGGAAATTAAAATAGTAATCTTTTATAGAATGTCATGACTGGGAGATTCATTCTTTACAGCTGTCAATAAAAACTCGGCAATCAAGCATCTGGAAGAAAAAACGCAGGGATCTTCAGTAACACTTTTCAAGCAGCATCAGCCGAAAATCAAAATAAAGTATCGGCATAGGCTCTTAAACATTATTTTTTATCAATAAAATTTGTTTATGTAAAGAAGATTGTTTATTTTTGCGCTCGATTGATTAAAGACTGTAAGTTTTTTAATGTTAAAAGTAACTAAATATAATCATAGCGTGGTGATTCGCCTCGTGGTCGTCGTGGGAAACCCTATGGCGTGAGAAAGGCGTGCCCTATGTAGTATTGTTGCGAAATATACAGAAGCCTTTCTTTCACGAGAAGGGCTTCTGCTTTATATATGCTAAACTAATAAATAAGATATAAGATGAAACACCAGTTACGAAGTGCATTCAGCACAGAAGGTCGCCGCATGGCAGGAGCCCGCGCTCTGTGGGTTGCCAACGGTATGAAGAGAGAGCAGTTTGGTAAGCCAATTATTGCTATTGTCAATTCATTCACTCAGTTTGTTCCGGGACACACACACCTGCACGAGGTGGGACAGCTGGTGAAGGCTGAGATTGAGAAACTGGGCTGTTATGCTGCTGAGTTCAACACTATCGCCATAGACGACGGTATTGCGATGGGACACGACGGAATGCTTTATTCTTTGCCTTCGCGCGACATCATCGCCGACTCTGTTGAGTACATGGTGAATGCGCACAAGGCAGATGCCATGATTTGCATCTCAAACTGCGACAAGATTACTCCGGGAATGCTCATGGCCTCTATGCGTCTTAATATCCCAACGGTCTTCGTTTCGGGCGGTCCTATGGAGGCTGGAAAATGGAAGGGCGAGAACATCGACCTTATATCTGCAATGATTAAGGGTGCTGACGAGACCGTTTCTCAGGACGAACTCGACCAGATTGAGGAGCACGCTTGTCCGGGTTGCGGTTCATGCTCAGGTATGTTCACCGCCAACTCTATGAACTCGCTCAACGAGGCTATCGGCTTGGCTCTTCCGGGCAACGGAACAATTCTGGCAACACACACAAACCGTATACAACTTTTCAAAGATGCAGCTGCACTTATAGTAAAGAACGCATATAAATATTACGAGGAAGGCGACGAGAGCGTTCTGCCAAAGAGCATTGCTACTCGCGAGGCATTCCTCAACGCAATGACGCTCGATATTGCAATGGGCGGTTCGAGCAACACCGTGCTTCACCTTCTTGCCATTGCAAACGAGGCTGGCGTAGACTTCAAAATGCAGGATATCGACAACCTTAGCCGTAAGGTTCCGTTCCTCTGCAAGCTTGCGCCAAACACACAGAAATATTCTATTCAGGAGTGCAACCGCGCCGGCGGTATCCTCGGAATCCTTGGCGAGCTTAACAAGGCTGGGTTGCTCAACACATCGCTCAAGCGCGTAAACGGCGCAACCCTTGGCGAGGACATCGCTAAGTACAGCCTTACAGGTGCTACAATCGACCCAGAGGCACAGCGCATCTACGAGTCTGCTCCGGGCGGAAAGTTCAGCACAAAGATGGGTTCGCAGAGCAGCAAGTGGACATCGTTCGACACCGACCGTGCAAACGGATGTATCCGCGATGTTGAGCATGCTTACTCAAAGGACGGCGGTCTGGCTGTTCTGTTCGGAAACATCGCTCAGGACGGCTGTATAGTAAAGACTGCCGGTGTTGACGAGAGCATCTGGCACTTCGAAGGTCCTGCAAAGGTGTTCGACTCTCAGGAGGATGCCTGCGAGGGAATCCTTGGCGGAAAGGTAGTTAGCGGCGATGTGGTTGTAATCACTCACGAAGGTCCTAAGGGCGGTCCGGGTATGCAGGAGATGCTTTATCCTACATCATACATCAAGAGCCGCCATCTCGGCAAGGAGTGCGCGCTTATTACCGACGGACGCTTCTCGGGCGGTACATCGGGCTTGAGCATCGGACATATCTCTCCAGAGGCTGCATCGGGCGGCAACGTGGGCAAGATTGTAGACGGCGACATCATCGTAATCGACATACCTTCACGCTCAATAAACGTGAAACTGACTGACGAGGAACTTGCAGCCCGTCCACAGCGTCCGATGACAAGAAAACGTATTGTTCCAAAGTCACTCAAGGCATACGCTTCGATGGTAAGTTCTGCCGACAAGGGTGGTGTTAGAATTATTCCAGAAGACTGATTATGAAAGATCCAATAACTGGTGCTGAGGCTCTTATGCGCTCGCTCGAGAACGAAGGCGTTGATGTTCTCTTCGGATATCCGGGCGGTGCAATTATGCCTTCATTTGATGCACTATACGACCATAAAAAGAAGTTGAACCATATTCTGGTTCGTCACGAACAGGCTGCCGCACATGCCGCTCAGGGCTATGCGCGAGTAAGCGGAAAGGTGGGCTGCTGCATTGTTACGAGCGGTCCGGGTGTAACAAACACCATTACGGGTATTGCTGATGCAATGATGGACAGCACTCCGCTCGTTGTAATTGCCGGTCAGGTGGGCGCAGCCTTCCTTGGCTCTGATGCCTTTCAGGAGGTCGACCTCGTAGGCGTTACTCAGCCAATCACAAAGTGGGCTTATCAGATTCGCCGTCCCGAGGATGTGGCGTGGGCTGTGAGCCGCGCATTCTACATCGCAAAGAGCGGTCGCCCGGGTCCTGTGGTGCTCGACTTTGCAAAGAATGCTCAGGTGGGCACTTGCGAGTACGAACCTCAGCACATCGACTTTATCCGCAGTTATGTTCCTGTTCCTGAGATGGATAACGATGCCGTTCAGGTGGCTGCCGACATGATTAACGCCTCACGCCGTCCGCTCGTGCTGGTTGGTCAGGGCGTTGAACTCGGCGGAGCGCAGAAGGAACTTGTCGACTTCCTTGAGAAGATTGATGCACCTGCCGGCTGTACTTTGCTCGGCTTGAGCGCGCTGGCATCAGACCATCCGCTCAACATGGGTATGCTCGGAATGCACGGAAGTCTGGCATCTAACGTAAAGACTCAGGAGTGCGACCTTTTGATTGCCGTCGGAATGCGTTTCGACGACCGTATCACCGGAAAACTCAGCACTTACGCAACTCAGGCTAAGAAGATACATTTCGACATAGACCCTTCTGAAATCAACAAGAACGTAAAGGTAGATTTGGCCGTTCTTGGCAATTGCAAGGAGACACTTGCAGCCGTTACCGAAATTGTTAGCAAGAAATCGCATCGCGAATGGATTGACAGTTTCGCTCCGTTCAAGGAGAAAGAGCAGAAGATGGTCATCGACAAGGAAGTTTATCCAACCGAAGGACCGATAAAGATGGGCGAGGTTGTAAACTGCGTTACCGAGGAGACTGGCAACAAGGCAATCCTCGTTACCGACGTTGGCCAGAACCAGATGATGGCTGCCCGCTACTTCAAGTTCACGCAGAAGCGAAGCATCGTAACATCAGGCGGAATGGGAACGATGGGATTCGGAATCCCTGCCGCCATCGGAGCAACATTTGGTGCACCAGAGCGTGATGTATGCCTCTTCCTTGGCGACGGTGGTATGCAGATGACCATTCAGGAATTCGGCACAATAATGGAGCAGCAGGCACCAGTCAAGATAATTCTTCTTAACAACAACTATCTTGGCAACGTGCGCCAGTGGCAGGCAATGTTCTTCAACCGCCGCTACTCGTTCACGCCGATGACAAATCCCGACTTCGAGAAGATTGCAAGCGCATACAACATTCCTTGCCAGACCGTTGTAGACCGCAAGGACTTGAAAGATGCCGTGAAGAAGATGATGGCAACCAAAGGCCCTTACCTGCTTCAGGTGGCTGTAGAGGAAGAAGGCAACGTGCTGCCAATGTGCGAGCCGGGACACGATGTCGATGATATGACGATGGAATTTAAATAACAGAAAGATGGAACAGAACAACAGAACATTATATACAATTCTTGTCTTCTCGGAGAACCTTGCCGGACTGCTGAACCAGATTACAGCCGTGTTCACTCGCCGACAGGTAAACATCGAGAGCCTTAACGTTTCGGCTTCGAGCATAAAGGGCGTACACAAGTACACTATCACATGCTACAGCGACAAGGAGACGGTTGACAAGATTACGCGTCAGATTGAAAAGAAAATTGATGTTCTTCAGGCAAACTATTTCACCGACGACGAGATTTTCATCGAAGAGTGCGGACTGATAAAGATTTCTACTCCCGTGATGCTCGAGAATCCGCAGGTTAGCCGGTACATCCGCATCCACGATGCCAACATTGTAGAGGTTAATCCAACGTACAGCATCATCACAAAGAACGGTCTTACCGAAGATATCGAGTCGCTCTATCATTCTCTGAGAGACTGCGGATGCGTGCTCCAGTATGTGCGCTCTGGCAGAATTGCCATCACAAAGAGTTGCATAGAGCACCTTACCGAATATCTTTCTGAACGCGAACAGAAATATATGGCTTCTAAATAAAGAAAGATGGATAACGTAAGTAGTACACCATACGTTGCCGAACCCTTTCAGGTCGACTTCAACGGCAAACTGTTCATGAGCGTGCTTGGCAACAACCTGCTCAACACAGCTGGTTTCCATGCCAACGACCGCGGCTTCGGCATTGCCACGCTTAACCAGAGCAAGTACACATGGGTGCTCTCCCGTTTCGTAATCGAGATGAACGAGATGCCCAGCCAGTACGAACACTACTCGATAGAAACGTGGATTGAGAAGGTGTTCAGGTTCTTCACCAACCGTAACTTCGCCATCAAGGGCGATGGCGGAAAGGTGTATGGCTATGCCAAGAGCATCTGGGCGATGATATCGCTCGACACCCGAAAGCCCGAAGACCTGCTCGTTCTGCACGGCGGAAGCATTGTTAATTATGTTGTACCAGAGAAGGAGTGTCCCATCGACCCTCCCGGCAGAGTGAAGGTGACAGATGCCGAGCCCGTGTTCACTTACCGCAGTTGTTACAGCGACATCGACGTGAACGGTCATGTAAACAGCGTAAAGTACATGGAGCACATGATAAACCTGCTTCCGTTCCAACTTTTCAAGGAGCATTTCATAAAGCGTTTCGAGATTGCCTACGTTGCCGAATCGTATATCGGCGATGTACTTCACTTCTTTCTGCATAAAAATTCAGAACTTGAATATCTGATAGATGTGCGCAAAGAAGCTGAAAATGGCACTTTTGAAACCGTGTGCAGAGGCTTTATTCAACTGATTTAAAGTTTTTGCATAAAAAAAGTGATAAATTTGCACGGAATAGAGCAAAAAAGTGTAAATTTGCAAGCGAAAAACGTAAACTAATAATAACGCGCTATAAAAGGCGCACAAAAAACATATAATATAAAATGGCACAGATGAATTTTGGCGGTGTTATTGAGAACGTAATGACCCGCGAAGAGTTTCCTTTGGAGAAGGCTCGTGAAATACTTAAGGACGAGACAATCGCAGTTATTGGCTATGGAGTTCAGGGTCCGGGCCAGTCTTTGAACTTGCGCGACAACGGCTTCAACGTAATCGTTGGTCAGCGTCCGGGCAAGACTTTCGAGAAGGCAGTTGCTGATGGCTGGGTTCCGGGTGAGACATTGTTTGGTATCGAGGAGGCTGCAGAGAAGGCTTCTATCGTAATGTGCTTGCTTTCTGATGCTGCCGTAATGTCAGTATGGCCTACACTCAAGAAGTACCTTACTCCAGGCAAGGCTCTTTACTTCTCTCATGGTTTTGCTATTACTTGGAACGACCGCACAGGCGTTGTTCCTGCTAAAGATATCGACGTTATCATGGTTGCGCCTAAGGGTTCTGGTACATCACTCCGTACTATGTTCCTTGAGGGTCGTGGCTTGAACTCTTCATACGCTGTATATAATGATGCTACAGGCAAGGCACTCGACCGTACTTTGGCTCTTGGTATTGGTATCGGTTCTGGTTACTTGTTCGAGACTACATTCCAGCGCGAGGCTACTTCAGACCTTACTGGTGAGCGTGGTTCTTTGATGGGTGCTATTCAGGGCTTGCTTCTTGCTCAGTACGAGGTACTTCGCGAGAACGGTCACACTCCATCTGAGGCATTCAACGAGACAGTTGAGGAACTTACTCAGTCGCTTATGCCATTGTTCGCAAAGAACGGTATGGACTGGATGTACGCAAACTGCTCAACAACTGCACAGCGTGGTGCTCTCGACTGGATGGGCCCATTCCACGATGCTTGCAAGCCTGTAGTTCAGAAACTTTACGAGTCTGTTAAGTCTGGTAAGGAGGCACAGATCTCAATCGACGCTAACTCAAAGCCTGACTATCGTGAGGGCTTGGAGAAGGAGTTGAAGGCACTTCGCGAGAGCGAGATGTGGCAGACTGCCGTTACTGTTCGTAAACTTCGTCCAGAAAACAACTAAAAGAACTTTTGGATATATTTGATTAACAAAAAACTCGGCTGGATAGTGAACTCTTTCATTTCCAGCCGTTTTTTTGTTTGTCCGCTTGCGAAATATCTTGTCGTAGTGGCAAGATGTGCGATTTGTATAAAAAACTGTCTGAAATGATGTTTCCAATCCGAAAAATTTTGGCATTTTTTAGTTTGATTTTTGTTTTAAAGTTATGATATTTTGTTTTTTTAGCATTTTTTTAGAATAAATGTTTTGTAGCGTATTTATTTTTTTGTTATTTTGCAGCTGAATGGCATAAAATCATGGTTAATACCGTGTAGTGTGCCTTGAAAAGTCACTGGAAACACTGGAAATGCGCCCCTAAAACAAGCAAAATTAAAAGGGGGCGTGAGAATTCTTTATAATAAGTATATTCTGTTAATAAACAAGAATGATGGGGAAAAACTTCGTAAATTCAAATGTGTCGCAGCTTGCTGGTGCATCAGGTAAGGAAACTCGCAACAGATATGTTAAACCCGTGTCTGCCGAGGTTGCTCTAATTACTGATGCTTATTTTCTTAATGTAAGTCTGGGAGATATCGATGAAGGTGACGGTCTCGCTAAGAAAAGAAGAAACGAGAATATCACTACCATGACAACTCCTGATGAAGGCTACCAGTAATAACACAAACTAACTTATGTCGTATTTTAATGAATCTTTAATAAAACCAGGTATTATGAATAGGTATTTAAAAGTATTAGGGTTGGGGGTGATACTCTCAGCCGCAATTTCATGTACTGATGACGTGTTGCCCGCCGGCAGCCAAACTGATGCTGAAGGTGTATACAAAATAAATATAACAGAACCTGAAACTCGTTTTGTCTACGATGCAAATAGTGAAAATCCATCAAAAATTGTCGTAAACTGGGCTGAAAACGACCAGCTTTCTGTATTTGTTGGTGGAGAGAATATTGGCGCATTGTTCGACCTTACGGGTGGTGCAAACTCAAAGCAGGGTGAGTTCTCTGGCTCGTTTAAGTGTACTGGTAACGCTCCTAAGGATGGCGACCGTATCTACGCTTTCTATACTGCAGAGTCTAACATCGTAGTTCCAAAGGTTGAGAACGGACAGTTGGTTACTGAGGTAAAGGACGGTACAACTGTTGAGGCTTCTGAGGAGAAGACAAACACTGCAAGCCGTATTTATTGCAGTTTCCGCAATCAGGTGCAGGGTGCAAACGCAATACCTGAATTTAAGACAAGAAATGGACGTTCTGTAGATTTTCGCTACGGATCAGCATATTATTTCGAGGATATGGGTAAGAACCTTCCAAGCATGAGACTTAACTCGCTTTCGTCTTATCTTTTGGCTAAGTTCAAACTTAAAGATTCAAGTGGCAAGCCTGCTGGTAAGGGCTGGAAGCCTTACAAGGTTTCGCTTATTACAGAGAAGTGCTATTTCGATTCTTTGGTATATGTTGACCTCGCTCCAAAAGACGGTGGCGAGATTAAGGATATTGCATTCCAGCCTTATGCCCTTGTAACAAATCCGGGAATGCAGAACACTGGTCACCAGACATCTTATATGTCTGTGGCTCTAAACGAGAAGGATGCAAACGGCAATATAACAAAGGATTATTGGGATGTAGACCTTTCTACAACCGACGAGACTTTCTATGTTTACTTTGCATTGCCTCCAACAAACATTCCACAGGGACAGCACTTGCAGTGTGTTGTCTCAATGAAGATGGTTGACGGTTCAACTCCTGTTGTTAAGACGTTTGCTTATCCTATTGAGATTACAAAGGCAACAGGCTTCAATTTGGAGGCTGGTAAATGCTCAAGTGCCGACTTTACTCGTCCTGTAGAAAACAAGGAGTTCTTGCTTAACGGTGAGTTCTTTATCAATCCTGTTTACAATCCAAAGGATAAGAAATGGGCTTATCAGGGTCACTCAGCATTGGGTAGCCTTTATCCTTCTTACTTCTCTGTAGGTACAGCCGACAGAAACTCAGTAAGACAGGGTGCAATCCAGCCATTCCGTGAGAATGGACACCTAAACTATCTAGGTGTGTATGATACTTCTTTCGATGGAATGTATATTGCTACTTACAAGGACGGTAATGTAATAAAGGGTTCTATCACACGATATACAAGCTATCCAATATTCGGATATCAGTATGAGGGTGATGATGCAATTACAGTATTGCCAAATACCCCAATGCATGCAATTCTTTCTAATGTTGAAGACCCTATCAATCAGGCATGGTTCGCAAGAAAAGAACATGCAGTAGCTGAGAGAAACAGTTTGTGGCCTCGTAAGGATTGGTTAAACTCATGGGATAGATTCTATGCACATCTGAAGTCAAATCACTCTACACCTGTTATTGCTAACAGTAATTCTGTAGACTGGGCTTTGCCGGGCGTAACTGGCGATGCTAATCTAAAGAATTTCATGCAATGTCCATTCTTGCCAATTGGTGCTCAGATGCTGGAGAATTTGACTGTACCTGAACTTTATAGTTATAATTTCTGGAAGAGCTATTCTGGAGTTAGCGATTGTGGCTATGAGCAGATGGAAGGACATAAGTGGAATCCGAATGGTCCAGATCCTATATTGAATACAGACTATGCAAATCTGGCTATTACAATTGAAAATAATAAGATTGGTCAAACTGGTGAAAATGTCGCTTTGTCTGCTTGGTATTCTGAATACCTCATCAGAAATGGTGCAAGTATGGAAGACTATTACAAGAACTATGGTGAGTTCGAGATTGACTTCAGTAAGCAGTATTATCAGGCAAAAGGTGGTATAGTTCTTGATAACGGTACTTGGACATACAAGGGTGGTGTTTCATTCCCACTTGCATTCTATATTCACAATGAGTCATACGATCGTCCTGCAAATGTTCGTGACTACGGAATCGTGATTCTCGACGGTGAGGAATTCCGTCTGACTCACACTCAGAAGGGTATTCGTGAAAACGTAGAATGGGAAACTCCATGTAACATCTGGTGTTTCAAGCGTAAGTAAAAATATAGAACTATGCAGCGGCATTAAATGCTGTTGCATAGTTTGTTTTAGCCAATAATGTTTTATACTAAAAATCGGATTATGAAACAAATGTATGTTAAGCCAGAAATGGCGGTAAAAGAGGTGATAGAGCGTTGCTCAATCCTCGAAAGTTCCGACGACAACTGGACAATCAGTCCGTCGGTAAAGAACGAGGACAAGCACGGAAATCCTCAAGCATTTTACAATGCCTAAATGATGTACAAATAATAATATTTTCAAGCAGTTCTGCCAGATTTATGGTAGAGCTGCTTTTTTTGTTATGAAATATTTATAGCTTGATTTTTTTATGTTTGTTCGGATTTATAATGATGCTTGCGAGTTCGGAAAGTGTGCAAGTGCTCTTCGTTTGTAATCTTTTTCTTCGTTTCAATTAAAAAGATTTTTCAACTTTCACCCCATCATTTAGAATTCCATGTAAAATACAAAACTGAAACGACACAGTTATATTTACACTCCCATGTAGACCCTAATTCAAAAAAATCCACCTTCATTTTAAAATTTTCAGCTTTCAATTCTCAAATTTTAACTTAGAATTGTCCGAACCTTCCCCGTAGCTACTCCGTTCCTACCCCGTAGCTACCTCGTAGCTACAACGTACCTTGAACGTATCTTGGACGTACCTTGCGGCTTGCTACCCCGTATCTACCCCGTAGTACAGGCTTGCTTCCCACTTACTATCGGCTTGTTTCTTCGTATCTTCCCCGTAGCTTCTCCGAACTCAGAAGCTATGTTGAATCTACCTTGACATAATCTTTAAATTTTCAATTAAAAAATTATCCATTGTCAACTGTCAATTATCAATTGTTGCCGTTGAATCATCCTCGGTTATTGAGAGTACATCGGCCTTTTGCGCCTGCGTATTGAAATAGACATTCTTTATGTCGTCGGCGTTGAAGTTGGCAGGTGTGTTGCTCAGTTCAGGAATGTTGAAACTCTTAAATGTGTTGTCGTAGAACGTTGGATGCTTCTGCGGCAGGCAGAATGCCTTGCTTACATTTCCTTTGTCGTCAACATGCGCAAAGTAAGGCTTGCCATACATTCCGTCGTCGCGCTTGCTGGCAAAGACAAACCAATGCGCGTTGGTTGACCATGAATGGTAAGTATCAGAATTAGACGAATTTGTCTCGCTTAGATTGTTGACTTTTTTTGATGCTATCGCCATCATCTGCAAGTCAGCCTCTTTGTGCCAGATAGGGAATGTTCCGCAGTCCGAGATGGTGTAAAGAATGTATTTGCCGTCGGGCGAGCACTTTGGAAACGAAACAGAGTGACCGTTTTCCTTGGCGTTGTAGAGCGTATCTACAACATCGCCCGGCATTCCCGTAACTTGGTCGAACGAGACGCAGCAAAGGCTGTATTTCAGGAATGGAAGGTCGGCAGCTTCGCCCTTTCGCGCGCCGCAGAACAGAATCTTTCTGCCGTCGGGCGTGAAGGTAGGGAACGACATGAACGTGATTGAGTCGCTCAACGCCTTGTTTGTTACTATACGGTTGTCTTTTGTGTCTACCACCACTAAGTTTGATGAGGCATCGTAGACCTCGAGTCTTTCTGCTCCTTTGGTGTGCAGGGCAGGGATGATGGTATTTGTTGTGTAGACAATGAATCTGCCCGAAGGATGAAAGTCGCCGTAGATGCACGGATCGTCCAGTTCGTCTTTCAGCAAGAGTTTTTTCAGTTTGCCGTCGTTGTTGATGATTGTTCCGCCGTTTTTTCCGCGCAGGTGGAAGAACGACAGGTTTCCGCTCTTCTTGCCGTAGGTGTGGCAGTTCATGCAACTGTTGTCAACATCGCGGTTGTCTATGAGCACGCGCTCGTCGAACGACTCGATGTTTCGCTCGCAAATCTGTATGTGGTTCCACACCTCGTAGCCCGGCTCTATCAGACGGTAACTGATGTAAGAGTCGATAGGCTCGTTGGCTATAGTCCAGGTAGTCGACTTGAACAGAAGCCATTTGCCGTCTTTCTTTCCGTAGACATTAAGTTGGGCATTCTTTCCCTTGTTTCGCTGAAGAAAGTCGTGCCAATCGCCCTCGTCCCATATCAGTTCTGTGCTTCCGCTTGCCTCAATCTCGTCGGCATCGCATTTTGCCTTGGCGTATATTTCGGAATATCCGCCGCGAAGCATGAAGTTTAGCGGAGCAATATTATATGGAAGAGTTATCTCTGTATAATCGGGAAACATCGGTGCTGCGGTATTTGTTGCTGTATAGTTTCCCGGTGCGCCACAACAGGCGCTTAAAAATATTCCTGCAAGTGAGTAAAGTAAGTGCTTAAACATATTTTAATAATTCCAGATTGCAAAGATAACAATAAAAGTGTTATTTTTGCAACTATGTTAAACAAATCGATACAATGGAGAAGGGCAATAATGTGCGTCGTAAGCCTTTTGGTGTTGGGCGGTATCTTTGCTTTTTTCTTTATACTATATCCTAACCATTTGTATGTACGCGAACAGAACATGATGTTTCTGCTCGATAATGAGTACATCAGGCACTACTTCACAAAGCCGGGGTGGTTTGCTTGGCTTGCCGGCGATTTTGTAACGCAGTTTCTGTATTATGTAGGTGGAGGCGCGACGGTAATAACCATTCTGCTGGCTCTGCTTCTGCTGGCACTCTATGGCGGACTGAAGGTGTCGCTTCCGCGGTGGGTGGCGTTTGCTGTTGCCTTGATTGCCGTTGTTTACGAAGGGCTCAGAAACATCGACACGTTCTATCCGCTGGCATCTACCGTGTCGCTGGCGGGCGGTGCGGCAATGTTTCAGTTTTATGTCTACGGAAGTTGCAACCGCTATATTCATGCCTTCATCGGACTGCTTCTGATGGTTATTTCATATTGGATGCTCGGCTACGGATTTCTGCTTCTTGGAGTGCTTATTCTCGTTCATTCCGTGCGATACCGTCTTTGGGCGCAGCCGATAGCTGTAGTTCTTGCCGCCGGTTTTCCGTGGCTGATGGCAGAGCACTATCAGTTTGACGAAGAAAAGGCATACACCTACGCTTCAGGAAAATGGTTCTGCCTTCCAAACTGGTACGAAGAAGACCTCTATTCGGTTATAAACAGTTATTATTTCGGAAATTACAAGAAGAGTGCAGCCGATGCGCTGGCTTTTCAGAAGAAATACGGTCCGGACAGATACTTTGCATATTACTACAATCTCGGCAATGCCATGCAGGATGCTCTGCCCGATAATCTGCTTAATAGCCCTTATTGCTCGGCAAAGGGACTGGCGGTGGAGATGTCAAACAATACCAACTATCAACTTATGGGCTGCGGATGCGACCTATGGCTGGCGATGGGGCATACTACGGTTGCCGAACATTGCGCCATGCTCGGTCTAATCTTCTCGCCCGAAAGCAGAAATGCCAAGATGGTTCGCAAACTTGCCGAGATAAACCGTCTGACTGGCGAGAAGGAAGTAGAAAATAAGTACAGACGGATGTTGAACAAGATGATTTGCTATCGGTGGGCAGCACATTCCGTGGCAAAAAAAACGCAAATGATTCTGCCTGAAAACGATACGATTGTAACAACAAACGACATCCGCGGATGTTTTGAAAACATGGCACAGAACAGGTTGCCAAACCGAATGGCGATAGACTATCTGCTGTGCTACGACCTTCTGACGGGTGCGCTTCAGCCATTCTGTAATGACCTTCAGGCGTACGGACGGAAAGTCTATTCGGGCAAACTGCCGCGAATATATCAAGAGGCTCTCCTCATTGTCTATGCATCGGCAAAGCAGCATGGCGACGAGCAGTTGGCAAGTCAGATTCAGCAGTATCCTGTGATGCAGGAGACGATGCGCGAATTTTCTGACTTCAACAAGGCGTTTGCCGAGACAAACGGTAACAAGCAGGCTCTCGAACCACGTTTTGGAAAGACATACTGGTTCTATCTGAAATTCAGAGTCAGGAGAGTCGGGAAAGTTCAGTAACTTAAAGCTTTTATAGTACAATGATAAACATTAAAGACCCAAAGTGGATTCCGTGTGTTGATGCGGTGCTGTCGGCTGCGTTTGCCGCGGCTGTTTTTCTGTTCTTTTGGCTGAAATATCCTTATCACTTGATATTTCAGGAGCAGTATCAGATTTTTCTGTGTACCGCCGATTTTGCGCGGCAGTTAATCTTGCTGCCCGGCGGACTGTCGGCTTATGTTGGCAGATTTCTTACGCAGTTCTTCTTCATGCCGGCTTGCGGAGCGGCGATAATGGCGGCTCTTCTGTTTGCCGTGCAGATTCTTTCGGCCTCGTTGCTGCGCCGTCGCAGTTTGCTAAACTATTCGCTCTCGTTCATTCCAGCGGCAATTCTGATGGTTTTGTATCTCGACGAAGACGTGCTTCTGCCGCTCGCCGTTTCCGAAATCCTGCTTCTTCTTGCAGCAAGAATTGTCGTTTCTGTTGAGGGCGATATTCTTCGCAGACTGCTCGTTGTTGTGCTTGTGCCGCTGCTCTTCTTCGCGCTCGGAAATATAAGTGTCGTTTTTGTGCCGATAGTCCTTGCCGATGAGTTTCTGCACAGAAAGATGAATCTTGTGAAGTGGCTGATTTTGATGATGGTAGCCGTGGCTGCTGCTGTTGCGTGCCCGTTTGTGGCGCAGCATTTCTGTAGTTATCAGTCGGACTGGCTGATGTTTGGACTTCACTATTACCGTCCTCGCTTTGCAACTCCGTATTATCTGTGGCTTTCTGCCGCCGTCGTGCCATTGGTTCTGGTGGCTTCGGCAATGATAAAACTTGGCGAGAAAGCTGAGAAATACATAGGATGGTGCGCCGTGTTAGTGATTGCCGTCGGCGCAGTCTATGCCGTTAATAAGAAGGCGATGCCGAGCAAGGAGATGGCGATGAGATACTCAAAATTGATGTATGATCAGCAGTGGAACGACATCATCGCCCTTGCCAACGAGCAGCCTCCAACAAATCCGATGTCGGCAATCTGCCTGAATCTTGCGCTGATAAAGACTGGCAATGCCAACAGCCTCTTCTGCTATCCGCAGCACGGAACGCAATGCCTTCTGCCTGAGTTTACGAAAGACTATGTTGCGCCGCTTGTTACGGCTCAGGTATTCTATCATCTTGGAATGATAAACGATGCCATGCGCTCAACATTCGAGGCGCAAGAGTGCATTCCCGACTATCAGAAAAGTGCGTTCTGCTACAAAGTGCTTGCCGAGTGCAACTTGATTACAGGTAACTATCAGGTGGCAAAAAGATACGTCTCACTTCTGAAAAATACGATTTGCTACCGCAAATGGGCTGAGGATGTTAGCCAGTTACTGTGGCACAAAGGAGCATCGCCTTCTGCCGAGAAACTGCTGACAGACAAGGCTGTAGAATCGCATCCGGTTTATGGGCATCTTAGGAAGTTCCTAATCAGAAAGGAAAACGATTTCTTCTATTCCGAGACGGAGACAGACTCGATGCTCGGCAATGTCTATCTTACAAACACAAGCAACACGATGGCATACGACTATATGATTTCGTGGCTGCTGCTTGGCAAGAACGTGCCGCGTTTCGTGGAAGTTTTTGATGTGAACCATGACCTTTACGGAAAGCCTCTGCCACGCCTCTATCAGGAGGTGATTGCGCTGGCGTGGGCAAAGGGGCATCGCGACTTCAGCGGAATCCCTTATCCGATAGAAAAGGACATCCAGATGAGTTTTTCCAACTTTATGCACGCCTACAAAGGCAAGGCTCCCGAGAGTTACATGAAGGCGAACTTCGGCAACACTTATTGGTACTATTTCGCTTTTGCAAACAATTAAAATGAAATATCTTATGAAGACGATTATATATTTTGCTGTATGCTGTATGCTGATGACTTCGTGTGGTATGGAGGCGGTGAAAAATGCTCGAACAGACGGCAATTTTCCGAAGATTTATCCTGATTATGTCGATGTTACCGTGCCGGCACAGATTGCACCGCTGAACTTTGCAATGGCTGACGATGCCGCATCGCTCATTGATGTCGTTGCAACTGGCGAGAAAGGCGGAAGCATCCACGTTCAGGGCGAATATGCCGATTTTGACGAGGCTGAATGGAAGGAACTTCTGCAACAGAACATCGGCTCGAAAATATGGTTCGAAGTCAGCGCAAAGACCGATGGCGGATGGACTACGTTCCGCAAGTTCAGCATAAGCGTTAGTGGCGATGAGATTGATTTCGGCATTGCCTACCGTAAACTCGCGCCGGGCTACGAAGTGTTCAGCAAGATGGGAATATACGAGCGCAATCTGTCGAACTTCGACGAAACGGCGGTGCTCGAAAATACGCAGTTCGACGGTTGCTTGAACTGCCACGAGTTTAACAAATGCAATCCCGAAGGACTGACGATGCACATCCGCGGCGACCACAGTGCCACGCTTATAAGAACGCAAGGCGGCATAGAGGCTCTGAACACGAAGACCGACAGCACCCTCGGATTCTGTGTTTATCCGTACTGGCATCCGTCTGGAAAATTCATCGTTTACTCTACAAATACCACGCGACAGATGTTCCATTCGATGCCCGAGAAGATAATCGAGGTCTTCGATTTGGAATCGGACTTGCAAGTGTATGATATTCAGAAGAAAGAACTGATTTTGAGCAACTCGGTGATGCTTGCCGACTCGTGGGAGACATATCCTACATTCTCGCCCGACGGCAAGACGCTTTACTTCTGCACAGCCCAGAAAGCCGATATTCCATCGGAACTGAAGAACGTGAGATACAGTCTCTGCAAGGCTTCGTTCAACTCCGAAACAGGAAAGGTTGGCGAGGATGTTGATACGCTTGTAAGTGTGCGCACTACGGGCAAGAGCGTCACATTTCCGAAGCCATCGTACGACGGACGCTATCTGATGTACACGATGTGCGACTATGGTTGCTTCTCAATCTGGCATCACGAGGCTGATTTGTACCTGCTCGACCTTAAAACGGGCGAGAGCCGCGCGCTTTCATCAGCCAACAGTAGCGACACCGACAGTTATCACAACTGGAGCACCAACAGCCGTTGGTTCGTGTTCAGTTCGCGCCGCGACGACGGTCAGTTTACGCGCCTATACCTCTCGCACATCGGTGCCGACGGAAAGGAGAGCAAGCCGTTCATGCTTCCGCAGAAAAATCCGAAGAAATATTATGCCGAGCTGATGCTTTCGTACAATGTTCCGGAGTTCGTAACTGAGCCAATAAAATTCGACCGTATGGATGCCGTTGAAAAGATAAATTCTGCCGAACGAACCGCTTTAAAAGTCAGACGCTGATGTTTCATAAACTGAAAATCGACAAGAATACCGAACTTCCTGCAAAGTTCAACAATCCTTTCTGTTACACACCTCATCCGCTGTGCCTTGCTGCCGCCGATGAGGTGCGGAACTATATTGCCATGCGCACCGACTGGCACAATGAGTTGAACCAAGGCAAGATGTTCGGCGTTCTGGTTTGCGAGAGCGCATCGGGCGAGATTGGCTATTTGGCAGCCTTCAGCGGAAATCTGGCGCACAGTAACAATCATCCGTTTTTCGTTCCGCCAGTCTACGATTTGCTCAATCCGCAAGGATTTTTCAAGCAGGAAGAAAGCAATATTTCAGCCATCAATCATCGGATTTCGGAACTTCAGAACTCGGAGGAATATCAGAATCTCGTCGACGAATTGAGAACGAAAGAGGCTGAAGGACGGCAGAAAATTGATGTTTTCCGCCAGCAGATGAAGGCTGACAAGGCGCGTCGCGATGAGTTGCGTAAGACAGCCATCGACAAAGAAACCATCGATTTGCTGATAAAAGAAAGTCAGTTTCAGAAAGCCGAACTGAAAAGGCGCGAGCGCGATTTGAAACTTCAACTCGACGGACTGAAAGATAAGGTCGATGCCGTAAAAAATGAGATAGAACGTCTGAAACAAGAGCGTAAGCAACGTTCGTTCAGACTTCAGATGCAACTTTTCGACGAGTTCCGTCTGCTGAATGCCAAGGGCGAGGCGAAGGGAATCTGTACGCTCTTTGCCCAGTCGCCAGACCATCCCGACATTCCGCCGGCAGGAACAGGCGAGTGTGCTGCGCCCAAGCTTTTGCAGTATGCCTATGCCAACGGCTTTCGCCCTGTTGCGATGGCTGAATTCTGGTGGGGCGAGTCGCCAAAAGGCGAGATTCGCCGTCACGGAGACTTCTATCCGGCATGCCAAGGCAAGTGCGCTCCGCTGCTCAGGCACATGCTCTTCGGACTCGATGTTGAGGAAAATCAGCATGAAAAAGAGGCATCGCGCAACCATCAGCCAAAAGTAGTTTTCGAGGACGAATGGCTGCTTGTTGTAGACAAACCGTCGGGAATGTTGTCCGTTCCCGGAAAGGTGAGCGAAGTGTCCGTTTATCAGTGGGTTGCCGATAATTATCCAGATGCCACCGGACCGCTGGTTGTTCATCGGCTCGACATGGCAACATCGGGCTTGCTCGTAATTGCCAAGAATAAAGACGTTTGCGCTATGATGCAGCGTATGTTCGAAGGTCGCGAGGTGGCGAAAAAGTACGTCGCGCTACTCGAATCGCGCGGAAATCTAAGTGAAAACGAGAATGGCAGTGTTGAACTTCCGCTCGCGCCCGACTACATAAACCGTCCTCGTCAGAAAGTCGATATTGAGAACGGAAAAACGGCTGTTACAATGTACAAGGTTGTTTCTGTGGGCAATGATTATGTCCGCGTCGAACTGTTTCCGAAGACTGGACGCACGCATCAACTTCGTGTTCATTGCGCAAGCATTCAGGGACTAAATGCTCCGATAATCGGCGATGAGTTGTATGGTGTCCGTGCAAGCCGACTCTTTCTCCATGCCGAGCAGATTTCGTTCGTTCATCCCGTAACAAAAAAGAGCCTCACCCTCGAGAGTAAGACTCCTTTCTGACGACTATGATATTGCTTCGTCTTTTCTGAATTTCCGGTTGTAAATCTGTTCGATTGTGTATGCCGCAAAAATAATCAGCACGAACAAAAACGGATAGTGGTATCTTGCCATAACTGGCATCAGAACAGTTCCGCCTGTGCCGATTATGATGTATGCAAGAAGCGAAATATACGCTTTCTTGCGATTTTTGTATAAGTCTTTTCTGTAAGCAACAACGCCGAACAGTGCAAGAATAAATACGATGTAATAAGGTATGTTCTTAAAAAACATTGATATTGCGTATTCTCTTTTTTCTTTATTGTCAGACGATGCCTTTCTGTAATAGTAGTCTCTTATCACAAGTCTTTCAGGCCAGCTGTCGTCGGCATACATATATGGAACTTTGTAGAAAAACATCTTGAAATATTTTCCGGGATTCTTTTTTATCCATTCAATTCCGGCATCGTGCCACATCTTGTCTTTTTCGAAAACGGTTTTGTCTTTGTTGTTTTTGTATGCGTATTTTGATTCCTTTAATTTAATAATTTTGGATCCTTTTGACGTTGTTCCGTCGGCGTAGTCGTTAGCGGTCTGCAAAAGGTTTGTGCCACCGGTTGTCGATTTGCTTACGTAGTAGCCCATGCGTGCCTCGTTAAACTTTCCGTATCCGAAATTGAGAACGAAAAACGGAATGAAAAGTAATAGATAATGCTTCCAATTAACTTTGCTGAAAGCGAAGAAGATGACAATCGTAATAATAAACAGTATGCTGAGAGGACGGATTGTGTTGGCTATGGCAAACAGAACTGTTGCAATTAGCACATTGTACCATTTTGTGGTCAGACACAGACATAAGCCAGTCATACCAAGAAACATGAATGGTATTTCGGTTCCCCATATAAGTATGCCAAGATAGTTCGAATAAACAAGGCAATATAATATCGCTGCGATGTAGCCAACTGTCTTTGAAAAGAAGAATTTGGCGATGTAGTAAACCTCGTAAAGCATTGCCATATTCATTGCAAACTGGAATACACCATTATAGTCCATTGTTCCCAAAAGTTTTAGCTGAAAAATCAGAAAGTTTATCAGGCCTGGAGCAACGATATAACTATCGTATAAGTTGTTTGCCGTTGGATACAGTGAATTCTCGTTAAACCCAAATCGGTCATTAGAAATTTTGCCTTACATAATGTTCAGATAAGTATCCGGAGCCTATAAAAATATAAGCAAAAAGTGCTAATGATTGACTCTGAATAATTAAACCAACTTACATTTTGCTACTTATTTTTTCTAATGACCGATTTGGGTTAAATGCTCCTGTTGCTAATCTCATGTGTACAACTTGGTCGGAAAATTGCGGAGATTTGAAGAATACAATCAGTAATACAATTTGAATAATCATGAATAGGGCAATTGCCACCTTTGTTGCCAAATCTAATTTTTTCATTTACATCTGATGTTTAAAATTGAATGCAAAGGTAATAAAAAAACGTGCAATCTGATATCTTTTTGTCATTTTGTTTTTATGGGAGAAAAACTTATCTGAGTTTGTGCTTTGATTTTTTCATGTCATGCCTGATGAACATTCCTCCGCCGCAGAACAATGTGCCCACGCTGAACAGAATGATGTACCACAGCAGAAAATCATTGCCCATGCGACAGCGTATCGGATTGTTGCGGTCGCAATATACGATAACCTGCGAGTCGTAGAAAAATTCCGAAACAGTTACTTGGCTCATATATTCTTTTCCGTCAATCTGATATTTTAGTATTGCGAAATTATGCTTTACCTTTTTGCTGCTGCCCTTGCTTCTGATCCACGAACTGTATGTTTTCACCACGGTAGCTTCGGTTTTTATCATAGATTGGCGTGATGTTATGTCCCATGTCAGCAGTCCGCCGCCAATTATGAGGAGCAGCAGTCCTATTCTGATGAATACTTTTGGCAGAATGTCTTCGTCGTTAGATTCTCTAAAACCGAGGATGCCGGAAATCCATATCCCGAATTTCTTTCCGATTATCTTCATCATCATCATTCCGCCAATGATGAAAGCCGCGACGAACAGATAGCAGAATACAAGCATTCCGATGACGAATGCAGGACTGTACTCGGTTGTGGTGATGTTGTTCTCGGTGGTTGTAACGTAGAAAAAGTCGTCGCTTCCGCCTTTTGTGTAGATGTAGAATGTAGGAATCAGTGCCGAGCCAATTCCTATCAGCAGAAATATCAGTCCCAGCATCGTGTTGCCCGAATTATTTTCTTCTCGTGATTCTCTTGCCATAATTTTCTGTTGTTAATAATTTAGTTTTTTGTCAGTTGTCGCACTGGGAAGTTGAAGTAAGTGTCGGGGAACGGTTCGTCCTTCAGCGTGAAGTGCCACCACTCGGTGTCAAGCGGCTTGAAGCCGTGACTAAGCATTGCGCGGCGCAGAATCATGCGGTTTTTGAATTGCTCGGCTGTGATGCTCTTGCCTGTCGGACTTTTGTGATTGTCGCCTGTAAACTCGCCTGTTTCGGGATTTCCGCAGAAATCAGGGTGGCTCTCAGGACCGAACCAGTCGAACGTTCCGCCCATGTCGAGTTCTTTTTCTGTTTTCATATCGAAGAGCGTAAGGTCGATGGTCGAGCCGCGTGTGTGTCCGCTATGCGCCATGATGTATTCCTGCTCAAACAACACGCTCTTGTCGAGATCTGGATAGAAGTAAGTCTTCATCAGCGTGTCTGATATGTTTTCTGCCCATCGCACAAAGTGGTCTACGCCCTTCTGAGGGCGGTAGGCATCGTATATTTTCAGTCTGAATCCTTGTTGCAGCAGTTCGTCGCTCACGGCGCGCAGACTGTCGCCGGCCTTCTTGGTGATGAGTGCGGTAGGCTCTTCGTATCCGTCGATGCGCTGCCCGACAAAGTTGTATGTGCCGAAATATCTTATTTCCAGAATAGCATCGGGCACGGCATCGGTAAGGGTTACAAACAGGCTCGTGTCCTCGGTTGGATTAACGGCTTGCTTCTTGTTTCCCGAACAGCCCGAAATAAACCACGCACAGCAGATTGCTACGAGTGCGAGCAACGAAAGATTGGTCTTTTTCATATTTCTTAAACTTAATTGTGACTACTGCCGGGAGCAAATATAAAACATTTTTTCGTGCCTAATACCTTTTGCTTGAAAAACATAACAAAAACGGCTGCCCTTGCGATGAAGAACAGCCGTTTAAATGGAGTTTAAATCTTATTCAAAACCTTTTCAATCAAGTCTGGCATTCCCGACTTGTACGATGTGTTTGCCTCTTTTGCCAGTCGGTTGGCAATAACCATGCAGACTGTCATTGCCTTGTGTCCCATCAGACGGCTCAGACCAGCCACGGCAGACGATTCCATCTCGAAGTTGGTAACCTTGTATCCCTTGTACTCAAACGATTCAATCTTCTCGTTAAGATGAGGGTCGGCAAGCGGAATGCGCAGTTCTCTTCCTTGCGGACCGAAGAATCCGCCGCAGGCGATAGTCACGCCACGAACCATGTTCTCACCGTCAATACGGTCGAGCAGTTCCTTGTCGGCATCAATAACATAAGGTGCTGCAAGTTGCGGAAGCCATTGAGTGTGTTTCTTGAAAGCCTCTTCGAACTCAAGGTCGCAAACATCGTTTCTGCCGGCGTAGAAGTTAAGCAGACCATCAAAACCGATGCTCTTCTCGCTCATGATGTAAGTGCCCACTGGAGTGTAAGGCTGAAGGCCGCCGCAAGTGCCTATTCGCACTATTTCGAGAGTGCGGTGCTTTGGCTTCTCCTCGCGGGTGTTGAAGTCGATGTTTGCCAAGGCGTCAAGTTCGTTAAGCACAATGTCTATGTTGTCGCAGCCAATACCGGTGCTCAGCACTGTTATTCTCTTGCCCTTGTACGTTCCGGTTATGGTATGGAACTCGCGGCTCTCAACGTCGCATTCCTTGCTGTCGAATAGACTTGCAACCAAGCTAACTCTGCCCGGGTCGCCAACCAGAATCACCTTGTCTGCCAGTTGCTCTGGCTTGAGGTGAAGGTGAAAAACAGAACCATCCTCGTTGATGATGAGTTCTGACGATGCGAAATACTTTTTAGCCATAGTATTCTGTATTTTATATGTTCTATATGAACTACAAAGGTATAAAATAAATCCGATTATTTTGCATGAATTTTGAATAATATTGCTTTTCATGTCTGAAGAAGGAAAAATCCGTGTGCGTACAACATTTTACAACAGTGTGAGCAGCAATGACAAAAACATAATCAGTCTGTACCTTTGTTAAGCCCGTAGTTTGATTATGATATTTTTAACTCGGAAATTTGATATTTCCGAAAAATATTTGCATTTAGATATTTGCCGTTAACGCAAAAAATGTATCTTTGCGACATTACAAATACTATTTAGCCAATGAAAAAATGTTTCTTCGCGGTCGATCTTGGAGCCACAAGCGGCCGTACAATGTTGGGTTCTTTTGCCGATGGCAAGTGCGAACTTCAGGAGGTTAACAGATTTGCCAATCATCTTGTAGAGATGAACGGACATTTCTTCTGGGATATATACGAACTATATTATAATATTGTAGAAGGACTGAAACTTGCGTCGGCAATGGATGTCGAAATCACATCGATAGGTATCGATACTTGGGGCGTTGATTTTGTTACCGTTGGAAAGGACGGAATGTTCCAGCGTCAGCCATACGCATACCGCGATCCTCACACCGAGGGCGCGCCAGAGAAGTTCTTCGAGAAGTACGACCGCAAGAAACTCTACGAGCAGACTGGTATTCAGGTGATGAATTTCAATTCACTTTTCCAGTTCGACACGCTTCGCCGCAATAATTGCAGCGCGCTTGCCAATGCCGATAAGATTCTCTTTATTCCAGATGCCCTTAGCTATCTTCTTACAGGACAGATGGTTTGCGAGTACACAATAGCAACAACTGCGCAGATTGTAAATGCGCGCACATTCAAACTTGAACCAGAAATTCTGAAATCTGTTGGACTGACTGAGGACAGTTTCGGAAAGTTCGTATATCCGGGCGAGAAAGTCGGCGAACTTACTGCCGAGGTGCAGAAGCAGACAGGACTTGGAGCAATCCCTGTGATTGCCGTTGCCGGACATGATACTGGCTCGGCGGTTGCTGCCGTTCCTGCCGTAAGCAAGAATTTCGCTTACCTCAGCAGCGGAACATGGAGTCTGATGGGTGTTGAGACAGAAGAGCCTGTCATCACTGCCGAGACAGAAAGACTGAACTTTACAAACGAGGGCGGTGTTCAGCACACCATCCGCCTTCTGAAAAATATCTGCGGAATGTGGCTGCTGGAGCGTTGCCGTCCTAATTGGGGCGAGACAGACTACGGTCAGCTCATCGCTGGTGCTGAGGCTTCTGATCCGTTCAAGTGCCTTATCGACCCAGATGACCAGATGTTTGCAAATACTGCCGACATGGAGACAGCAATTAAGGATTATTGCAAGAAGACATCTCAGCCTGTGCCTGCAAGCCGCGACGAGATTGTACGCTGTATCTTCGACAGCTTGGCTCTGAGATACCGTGAGGTTCTTGAGATGCTTCGCACACTAACTCCAAACAGCATCGAAACGCTTCATATCATTGGTGGCGGAAGCCGTAACAAGTTCCTTAACCAGTGCACTGCCAACGCCATCGGATTGCCAGTCGTTGCCGGTCCTTCAGAGGCTACAGCCATCGGAAACATCATGGTTCAGGCTATGGCATCGGGCGAAGCATCAGACCTTTACGCTATGCGCAAGGTTCTTGCTTCAACTCTCCAACTCGATAAGTTCGAGCCTCAGAATGCCGCTGCATGGGACGCAGCATACGCTAAATTCAAGAAAATTGTAAACAGATAATATTAACTATAATTTTAATATAGAAAAGTTATGAAAGAATCGCTTATTCATTCAGCTTACGAGGTAGCAAAAGAACGCTACGCTGAACTTGGTATTGATACAGAGAAGGTTATCGCACAGCTTCAGGACTTCCACCTGTCTATGCACTGCTGGCAGGCAGATGATGTTCACGGCTTTGAGCCAAAGGCTGGTGCTATGTCGGGTGGTATCCAGAGTACCGGCGACTATCCGGGTGCTGCTCGCAATATTGACGAACTTCGTGCCGATATTCTTAAGGCAAAGAGCCTTATTCCGGGAACACACCGCTTGAATCTTCACGAGATTTACGGCGAGTTCAACGGCAAGTTCATCGACCGTAACGAGTGCAGCGTTGACATGTTCAAAGGCTGGATGGAGTGGGGTAAGGAAAACAACACCAAACTCGACTTCAACTCAACAAACTTCTCTCATCCAAAGAGTGGAAACCTTACAATCTCTAATCCTAACAAGGAGATTCGCGAGTTCTGGATTGAGCACATGAAGCGTTGCCGCGAGATTGCAAACGCAATGGGTGAGTATCAGAACGATCCATGTATCATCAACCTTTGGATTCACGATGGTTCTAAGGACGTTACTGTAAACCGTATGCAGTACCGCGCTCAGTTGAAGGAGAGCCTCGACGAGATTCTTGCTACAAAATACAAGTGGGAGAAGCCATGCCTTGAGTCAAAGGTATTCGGTATCGGTCTTGAGTCAATGACTGTTGGTTCTAACGACTTCTACAACGCATACGCTTCAAAGAACAACGTGATGGTAACTCTCGATACTGGTCACTTCCACCCAACAGAGTCAATCGGCGACAAGGTAAGTTCATTGCTTCTGTTCGTTCCAGAGTTGATGCTTCACGTTTCACGCCCAGTTCGTTGGGATTCAGACCACGTAACAATCATGGACGACCTTACAACTGAGTTGTTCTACGAAATTGTTCGTGCAGGTGCTATCGACCGCGTACACTATGGTCTCGACTACTTCGACGGCTCAATCAACCGTATCGGTGCATACGTTGTTGGTTCACGCGCTGCTCAGAAGTGTATGACTCGTGCATTGCTCGAGCCAGTTCAGCAGATTCGCGACATGGAGAACGCTGGTCAGGGCTTCGAGAAACTTGCTACCATCGAGGAGCACAAGGCAATGCCATGGAATGCAGTTTACGATGAGTTCTGCCTCCGCAACAATGTTCCTGTAGGTCTTGATTTCATCAAGGAGTGTCAGGAGTACGAGAAGAACGTAACATTGAAGAGATAATAGAAAAGGATTTTGTACCCCTTGCCCCTTCTTTCTACAAAGGAGGGGTTTGGGGTATTTTCTGTATATAAAAATTCTGTTACATGGAATTGATTATAGGACTTTTGATAATTGCTGTCGGTGCATTCTGCCAGTCATCGTGCTATGTGCCGATAAACAAGATAAAGAACTGGAGTTGGGAGAGTTACTGGATTGTTCAGGGCGTGTTTGCTTGGGTCTTGTTCCCGTTCTTGGGTGCGCTGCTCGCCGTTCCAGAGGGACACAGTTTTTGTGAAATGTTTGCCGAGACAAGTTCGTTCAACATCTGGATGACAGTCCTGTTCGGCGTTCTGTGGGGTGTGGGCGGACTGACCTTCGGCTTATCTATGCGCTATCTTGGCGTGGCTCTCGGACAGAGCATCGCGCTTGGAACATGCGCCGGACTTGGTACGGTAATGGGTCCTGTTCTGATTAATATTTTCTTCCCTGAGCGTAATGCACTTTCATCGCTTACATTTGCCGTAATCTTGGGTGTTGTCGTAACGCTTGTGGGCATCGCCATCATTGGTGTTGCCGGTTCGATGAAGGCTTCTTCGCTTTCTGAAGAAGAGAAGAAAGAGGCTGTTAAGGATTTCAACTTTCCTAAGGGTCTTGCCATCGCGTTGCTTGCCGGCTTCATGAGTGGTTGTTTCAATGTTGGTCTTGAGTTTGGAAAGGACATTCATTTTGCCGAATCAGCCCCAATGTTTGCTACGCTTCCGGCTACGTTGCTCGTAACTCTCGGCGGATTTGTTACAAACCTTGTATATTGCTTTTACCAGAACAGTGTAAACAACACATGGTCTGACTATCTTCCTGTTGTTTCTATTGCAAAAAAAATAAGAGAAAAAGATGGGTGGAAGATAACTGATTACAGAATCAGTTCTTTTTGGCTTAGCAATATCTTTTTTAGTGCCTTGGCTGGTGCTTTGTGGTACAGCCAGTTCTTCGGACTGTCGCTTGGCAAAGGCTTCCTTACATCTTCTGAGACACTCACAACATTGGCATTCTGCATCTTGATGGCATTCAATGTTGTATTCTCTAATGTGTGGGGCATTATACTGAAGGAGTGGAAAGGCTGTTCACGAAAGACTATCAATGTTCTTATCATTGGTATCGTGGTGCTGATTATTTCTACTTTCCTTCCAAAGTTGATAGGATAATTAAAACATAATAAACAAAATGAAAAGTATTCTTGACGGTCGCGACGGTTTGAAGGCTGTCGTTGACCAAATTGCCGAGGTAACCGGTTACCTTTGGCAGAAAGGTTGGGCAGAGCGTAATGGCGGTAACATTACCGTAAATGTTACTGAGTTTATGGATGATGAGTGCAAGGCTATGCCTGCCATTGCACCTGTTAAGCAGATTGGCATGGTTCTGCCACAACTTAAAGGCAAATATTTCTATTGCAAGGGTACTGGCAAGCGTATGCGCGACTTGGCACGCTGGCCTATGCAGAACGGCTCTATCGTTCGCATCTGCGACGATTGCGCAAGTTACGAGATTATTGCCGACGAGCCTGTTGCTCCTACATCTGAGCTTCCTACACACCTCGCATTGCAGAACTATCTGCTCGAGACAGGCTCATGCTATAAGGCAACTTTGCACACTCATCCGATAGAACTTGTGGCAATGAGCCACATTCAGCGTTTCTTGCGCGACGATGAGATGACACGCGTGCTTTGGTCTATGATTCCAGAAACTCTTGCCTTTGCTCCGCTTGGCATCGGTATCGTGCCTTACGGTCTGCCTTCATCGGTAGAACTTGCAAAGGACACTTTGGAGAAGATTAAGACTCACGACGTGGTGCTTTGGGAGAAGCATGGCACCGTAGCCGTTGGTCAGGACATCATGGATGCCTTCGACCAGACAGACGTGCTCTGTAAGGCTGCAAACATCTACATGTGCGCCCGCAGCATGGGCAGCGAGCCAGATGGTATGACTGCCGAGGCTATGAAAGAAGTGCAGGATGTGTTCAACTTGCCCAAAAAGCGTCCGTGCTAAAAATGTAAAATATTAAGAGCGAGGGTAGCAGTTTTTTATTGCTGCCCTCGTTTTTTTGCTTCTTTCGGCAAAGCCAAGACGGATAAAATTTGTATCTTTGCACAAACACAAATTTTGCTTATGATTCAGAATAGAAAACTGTTTGTTGCCGACGACAAAATGGCAAACATGGTAAACGAGTTTCACGACATTATACTCGTTTTGCCGCGTTTCGGCATCAATCTCGGCTTTGGCGACCGCTCTGTTGCCGAGGTGTGCAACATGTATAACGTAGATGTGGCGTTGTTCCTGATGGTTGGCAACATCTACGGAGTTGAGGGATATTATCCCGAATCGATTCTGAACGAGCAGCAACTGAAAGCCTTGATAGACTATCTGATGAAATCGCACCGCTACTATCTTGACGAGCGCGTGGGACACATCGGAAATCATCTTCTGCACATAGCTAACAGCATAGAGCCAAAGTTCGGCAATATCCTGAAGAAGTTTTTCGATGACTATCGCACCGAGGTTGCCAGTCATTTCAGTTTCGAGGAAGATAGTGTCTTTCCTTACATCGACTCTCTGCTGAAGGGCGAGGAGAAAGTCACGTTCAGTATACGCCAGTTCGAAGAAAACCACAGCAACATCGAGGACAAACTCGATGATTTGATAAACATCATCGTTAAGTATCTGCCCGGCGATTCGCTGCCGCGTGAGCGCACATCGGTCTTGTTCGATTTGTTCAGGCTGTCTTCAGACCTGAAGAAACACGCTCTTATTGAGGATTATTTACTTGCTCCATCGGTTGAGGCTCTTGAAAACGAGATGAAATGAAGAAGAAGGTAGTACTATTAAGTGATTCGGAAATTGTGTCTTTGGGCATGAGTGCGATAATTGGCAATATACCCGATTTTGTTTTGGTTGAGCGCACATCGTCGCTCGAGTTGGCGCAGTCGGCTGTTATCCACAACCGTGCGGAGATGCTCATCGTAGAGCCGCATATCATCGATTATTCTACCCGAAATGCCGTGCGTGGCGTTCTGCACAACATTCCGTCTACCATCGGATACAGCCTTGTTGCACTTATGACGCACTATGTTGACAGAAGTGTTCTGAAGCAGTTCGACGGCTACATCGAACTTTCAGACGGTGCAGAGCAGATTGAGGATGTGCTTCGCCAGTGCATATCAGGCGACAAGCCTAAGGATTTGGCAGAACCAGTGGTAGGAACAAACGCTTATGCCATGAACGAGGATTTGTCGGAACGCGAAATCGAGGTGCTTGTGGCTGTGGCAAAGGGCTTGCAGAACAAGGAAATTGCCGAGACTCTGAATATTTCGGTTCACACTGTAATGTCGCACCGAAAGAACATCATAGCAAAGACAGGGATTAAGTCTATTGCCGGTCTCACGGTCTATGCGCTGATGAACGGCTTGATAGAGGAATCGGCAATAAAGTAAGCCGAAGGGAAAAAATATAAGACGCATCATGTTACACAACAGGATGCGTCTTTTGTACTAATAAATAAAATAAACAAACTTATGTAATAAACGACTTAATCTAAACTATGGCTAATCTTTATGGCAGTTGCACTTCTTTCCGCAAGAACTGCAGTTGCATTTTCCCTTACCACTTGCTGCTTTCCAGAAGTGGTATGCTGCGTAACAAACTGTTGCAGCAACGATAGCGTAAACTAATATATCTTGAAACATGTTCTGTATCTTATTTACATTTGCAAAGATAGAGGTTTTTAATGTTGCCGGCAATACCTAAAATTAGTGATTTAAGTATTCCGAAGTCATTATTTATAGTGATAAAAAAACAGCGCATTGCTGTGATGCGCTGTTTCTGAGTTGGTTACACGAGTTTGTTCTTTATGAGCCTTGCATCATCTTCTTCGAAAAAAATTACGTCAGTAACCGGCGAATATTTAAGCGAAACATATCTGAAAAGTTGCAGTGCTGCAAAATTTCCGTCGCGCGACGTGCACAGTTCAAGCAGGTAGTTTCCGTTAACCGTTGTAACGGGACGGAAATTCTCGAGCGTGCTCACAAGTTTATCGTGCGGCATATTCAGAATGGTGTTGAGCCTGCCGCCAATTTCTGGCGAATATTCGAGCGTCTTGGCGTCAATCTCGCTGTTTGTCGGCATGAAAATAGCCTTGCAGCATAGTCCGAAGAATGATTCGGTAATCTTAATTCTCATATCGTTGCAGACGGTTTCTGCCATCTGCAAATTCTTGATTTTTGTCATAAAAGTTTCTTTTAATTCTTTGTTAATAATCTTGTTTTCTCGGATGATGAGAGCCAAACTAACAAAGAATCCGTCTCAACGCAATAATGTAGTAATGGCGAGGAGACGCGCCACTTGTTTGCCGAACGCAGTTTTTTCGGCACAAGTGGAGAAACTTAATGTTTTTGAGTGAATATTGATGTTTGCCTGAAAAATGTCCCGAGCCATTGTTTGGTCCGAAGCCGTGCGTCGGAATCAGACGCGGATTGCGGTTGCTACTGTAGCGTTGTGCTCCTTCATCTGTATCAAAAACAACGCTCAGCGGCTGATTGCGCTCTTCTGCAATACTGTTAATCAGATTGTCGTATCGGCTTACCTGCGCATTATTTTGCGGCTGCCGGCCGATGTTTTCGGCTTGCACACCACCATGATGGCAGATGCCGATGAACAACATCGCAATTACAAGTCTGATATGTCGAGCAATCTTTCCCATTTTTCTGAGTGCAAAAATAAGAAAAATACCGAATAAACAATGTTTTACAACGAAAAAGGTAGCGTTGCAAGTCATTCTTTCTAAACTTGGATGAATGTGCACGCTACCTTATTATATTGTCGTTTTGATATTCAGATATTTATTTGTCAATCAGCTGATTCTTTTCAATCTTCCAGTCCTTGCGCTGCGACAGACCGCATTTCTCGCCTTTGAACATCTTGGCGGCCTCTTGGTCGCCCTTCAGTTGCCAGTTGAGCCATGCTACGGCAGGGAATCTGAATTCGCCGCCGTGAGGCTGACGGTATGTTCCGCCGTGACCAACAGGATAGTTGGCTGCAAATGCTGGAACATCTTTTATACGGTGAAAATCGTCCATTCCGTTGTTGTAGGCAATGTCAGTCTCACCGCCCAGAATGTAGATGATAGGCGCATGAACGCTCTTCAGCTGGTCTTTTCCCGGCATCGGCATGTTTGGCATTGCTATTGACGGGTCGATAAACAATCCGCTGTTGCAAATCATGTAGGTCGAAATTCGCTTGTCGGCGCAGTTGTAAAGCGTTTGCAGACCGCCGCACGACATTCCAGATGCGCAGATTGCCTTTGTGTTGATTTTTCCGTAGAGAGGGCTGAGTTTGTTGCTGTTCTGTGCAATTGCCCAGTCAATCGACTCAATCTGCTGTTCTGGCTTTGACATTTCGCCGTTGTAAGGCTTCTCTTCCTTTGGAAAATATCCGGTTGCGATTACCAGATATCCGTGCGACGCAATTTCGTTCAGGAACTTGAAATGCTCCCAAGGTGAGTTTGTGCATGCTCCGTTGCCCCAAACCAGCACAGGCAGAGGATTCTGCTCGTTGAACTGAGACAAATCCTTCGGCATGAATACTGTGTGTGCTTCAAGGCCGCTTATTTCTTGCATCACGGCTGGATATTTGCCTGTTCCGCCGTCCTCAACAACTTTTTCGAGGGTTGCGTAGTTGGCTGGGATGCCGCTCATCTTCCACCAGTCAAGATTGAACAGATTCTTGCCCTTCGCGCCTCTGAACACGATGTAAAGGTCGTGAACTCCGCCAACGGCTGCGATGCTTGTCTGGAATTCTTTGTATTTGTCATCGCCGCCTGTATTTTTTATTGTGGCTGTACCGATAATCTTTCCCTTCACGCCATCGATGTGGAATTCTGCCTTTCCGCCAACTGTCGATGCTGCGCTTACGATGAGTTTGTGAGCCATCTTGTTGCCGAAATCAACATTCTTCAGCAAGATGTATTCGCCGTCGTTCACGTCGGTAACAATGATGTCTTCGATGCCTCTCTTCACGGTTTTCAGACCGTAGCCCCAAGCCATCGTCTCGGCTTCGACTTTGCGGAACGGATTGAATGTTCCGATTGGCTCGACCTTAACATCTTGGAAGTAAGGCGATTCTACGATTGTTCCGTCGGCATTATATGAAAGTGGAAATGCGCCTACGTTTCTGCGCTCCTTGTGCTCCTTTATGCTGATGTTCTTAAGGTCGTAGTTAAGACCGAATCCGAACGATTTGCCTCTGTAGTCGATAATCCCCGGATGGTTGCCTCGCGTGCGTGGAGTCGGTGCCATTACATATCCCTTGAAAGTCCAAGGACCGAGGGCGTTGTCGCTCATTGCGTAGCCAAGTCCCTCAGGGCAGCAGGTTGATGCGTATGCCAGATAATATTTTCCGTTGCGCTTGTAGAACCAAGGTCCTTCCTGATAGTGCTCTGGCACATCGTGAAGTTGCATGGCATCGCTCTTCAGCGAAATCATGTCCTCGTTCAGAAGGGCGCAATATAGTTTCGGATTTCCCCAGTACATATAAGCCTGTCCGTCATCGTCGATGAAAACCGAAGGGTCGATGTCGTTCCAGTGCTCTTTTTGCCATACGAGCGGCTTTCCTATTGGGTCTTTGAACGGTCCGTAAGGCGAGTCTGCCACCAGAACGCCAATTCCGTGTCCGTGGATAGGGCAGTACATGTACCATTTGCCATTGCGTTCAACCACGCACTCGGCCCATGCGCCGTTCTTTCCGTCGTACCACTTAAAATCGTCGAGTGATGCCACGGCTCCGTGGTCTTGCCAGTTCACCATGTCGGTAGATGTGTACAGAAGCCAGTCGTACATCTTAAAGTTTTCGGCGTCGTCCTCGTCGTGGGTTGTGTAGAGGTAGATGGTGTCTCCATGTACATAGGGCGCAGGGTCGGCGGTGTATTTTGTCGAGATTGTGGGTTGTTGTGCCCACGAAAATCCCGCAAGTCCCAAAGCCAGACCTGCCAAAATGTTTCTTTTCATTGGATTAAATTAAATAGTATTTGTTTGTTAATTGTTTGTAATAATGCAGCAAAGGTATGAATAAAGAATCGAAATTTCGGTCGTTTTGTGTTTCCAAACGCTACCCATAATGTTACATTCGTCAGAAAAAAGGCAGGCGTGCCGATATCTGCATCGGCACGCCATTATTTCTTTGTATATAAGGTTATAATGTTATATCGTTAGTCTTCGAGCAATTTCTTCAAGAAATCGTTCAGCTCGTTGTCAAGACCTTTCAGAAGTTCCTTGTTAAGGATTTCGGTATCTCCGTCTACGAAAAGAAGTTCGGAAATCGTTTCCTTGTCATCGTCAACAAGATCTATTGAATATGGCTGCATTATGCCAAGTTTCTCGAGATTTTTCTTCTTAGAGTGAATTCTCGAACCAAGAAAATGCTTCACCTCATCAATGAAATGATCGGAATTGGAGTTTGCCCATTCCTCAATAATAACCTGTGCCAGCATCTCGTCATCATCGTTGAAAGCCATCAGTTCGCCAGTGTCCTGATGAGGCTGAAGGTGAATGTCTGTAACAATTGTTGACTCATCTGTTTCTGGGTATCTTGCAGCAATCTCGTCGAGTAACTGGTCTACCAAAACGTTCGATTTAATACTGAATTTCATTGTCGAAGTGTTATTTTGAAGTCAAAAGTATACAATTTTTTTAACATAAGAGGATTTTTGGATTAAAAAAAATAAAAAATATTCGTTCGTCCATTTTTCTCGTCTTTTTGTCTTGTAATGCCAAGGCATTTTTTAGAAGTTTTTGCCGGCAAAAGAATGTTGATGTTATTGTATTTTATAACCGTTTTTTTCATAATTGCTAAGTGTTTAAAAAAATACCATGTTAAAAATACAATAAGTTTTATTGCAATTATTTCAGTAATAACGCTTTTTAGTGAGTTTTCGACTAAAATAAAACTGTCGATAATTATCCGTGTTCAATATTTATAAAATGTCAAACAATACTCATAAAATAACATTTTTTAACATTTTGATATAAGTCAAGAAATACGAGTTTTTTTGTGCTTATTTGATATATTTTGTTTGTTGTTTGTTATATTTTTATTCTCTTTGCGGTCGAAAGTAGAAGACTATTGAAAATGATGCTACTGAGATGCTGAAAATATAGGTCTAAGACCATGCTGAAAAACGAGTGTTGATTTTAAATTACTAATAAAAGTTTAGGTAAACTGTAAATTTCATGAAAAAAAATAAAAACTTGGGTTCTGCTGATTTTAACAACAGCGGCAGTAAGAGGTATATCAAACCGTCATCGGTTGCCATCGAGCTGCTGTGCAGTGGCAATATTGCCGATTTCTACATCTCTGGCGACATTCCGGTAGAGGATGGTTTCGCTGCTAAACGTAGGCAAGAGATGAACGACCCTACAAAGGTTTTTTATTAAACTACCGTTCCCTAAATAGATTATGAAATAAAAACAATAAGATTATATTTTCTGAATTTATGAATTTTTTGGCTTTAAAGAATTTGTCGAGACTTTTTTTTGCTACTTCTGTCTTGGTAGTGTGTTCGTGTGCTGACGAAAATTTGTTTACGGACAATGCGTCGGAAAAAACAAAAGGTGAGGAGTACACTGTACTTATGTCACAAGGCAAAAATACCAGATTGGATATGGTTGCAAAAAACGGTTGGTCTGATTTGCAGATGAACTGGAGCACCAACGATAAGTTGGCAGTTTATACAACTACTTGCTGTGTGGTTAACAACGTTGCTGCAAGTTACGATTGCGTGCGAAACGGCATATTCAGTGTAGATGTAAACAGCGATAACGGCAGTTTTACCCCGAGTACAAATGCAATGTTCAAGGGTTCTGTAACAGGTACACCGGTGGCGGGTTCTTATATGTATGCCATTTATCCTTGGAACGAACGATATACCGAGATTATTGCCAATGTAGACGGAAAGTGTAATTTTACTTTTGGTGAACTCGATTTCATGAATCAGACACAGCAGGTTGCAACCTTGTCTGACATCTCAATGTCTGATGTGTCAAACCTCTGTGTACTTGGCGGTTCGGGCATCGTTAATCAGGAAAATATTGATACAAAGACACTTCCAAATATCAAGATGGACATGCTTGTTCCTATGTTCCGTATTCAGGTTAAGGTTCCGGCAGAGAAGCGTGCCGACGGCAGATTCTCTCATCCTACAAGAGCGCAGTTCAGCGGTCAGGATGCTTGCTTCTTCTCAAAAGGACGTATCGAATGTGAAAATCATTTCCTTAGAGTTGAGGGCGCAGGCGAGAAGACATCATACTTCGAACTGACTCTCGGTAACGGCGATACTGGCGAGTATAGCACAAGCGGACTTAACAATCCTATTGTTTACGAAGTTCCATTCGCAAGCCTTTCTAACAGTCAGAAGAAGGCAGAAGATGGCAAGTACGACTATGTTATCACAAAAGAGGAGGACGGCTACTATATGCACCTCGACCTTTACATTGCAATGCCTCCGGTGGCTGTAGACAGACACATAACTGCTCCTGACGGACTGACTGTAAGTTACGAGGAACTCAGAAGAAGACTTTCGGTTATCGTCTTCACTCGTGTTGACGATGGTGTTTCTACAACATCTAACGATGTTCTTCCTACAAACTTTGACGAGTTTGTTTATTCAAAGAAGATGGTTGGCGAAGGCGCAAAGGAATATGTAGCAGGAAAGTGCTTCAGTTTTAACTATACAGAGCAGCCAGACGACAAGAGTATTCTTCTTAACGGTAATTGGCAGGGCGAAATGCTCGACACAAACCGCGGTCGTGCTTACTGGGGACAGGGTTACGCAGGCGAGAACCTCAATAGCGTAGATTTCTACGGATTGAGAGACTATATGAAGATGAACTTTGAGGCTTGCAAGCCACAGGGCATCAACCTGAAGTTGTTCTACAGTAAAAACGGCAATTATGAGCGTATCGACGTAAACGACAATGACTTGCAGGAGACAACCAAGGCAATGTTCGTAAACGAGGTTCAGGAGCACCTTGTAAGCGATATGTCTCAGCATTACAACGGAAACAACTATTATGTTGCCGAAGGTATTGAGAATTTGGTATTCTTTGCATACACAAACGGCAAATACGAGGTTTATACAGGCGAGACAACATACGATGCTGCGTCTAAGAACTATTACGGAACGGTAAACGGAAGCAGACAGCAACTTTACTTCCATCTGATAGAGAGTCCTGACAAGAGCGAGTTGAACAAGGATAATTCAGACTTCTGCATAAAGGACAACGGTACGTACTCTTACAAGAAATGTAAGTATGTAATGCCAATCGACGATATGCTGAGCATCAACTTCTCATTGTTCGTAACAAACTCTCAGCAGACAAATTACAATGGTAAGAAGGGCGTTATTTGCAACGGTATAATAGACCGCGGAACAGAAGTTACATACGACTATGTTAAGAATCCGGGCGATTTGTGGTATGAGTCTAACGGTAATACAGGCAATGCTAACACTGGTAATTGGGCTGGCAACCTTTACACCGAATCTGTTGGAAAATCGTTCTATTCAACTCTTGGCAATTACAGCCTTGCTTACGATGCCTATGCAAAGAACGACGGCACTTCAATGTTCTTCCGCAATGGTGGAAACTTGAGTTACAAGGATATTGATTTCAAGAATCTTTGTATTGTAAAGAGTAACTTCAACTATGTTACTTACAACACTCCAAAGGCACGTTATGGTAATTTCAAGGTTTATCTGGGCGAGAGTTTCGACCTGTTCGATGGTAACAGAAATCTTGGCGATGTTGAGTCACAGCGCAGATTCTCAAAGGTATACGGAATCTATCACTACGATGGTGGAGCAACATTCCCATTGGGACGTTTGGCTTACAACATGGTTCCTGCTAATTTCGAAGATTATAATATTATATATGTAGATGCAACACACTTAAGATTATCCGCACTCGATCCAAAGACAAAAGTTGATTCTTCTAATAAGGTGAATTACACATGTCGGGCAACCAATTGGCTGTTCAAGAAGCAGTAAGTAGAATTTATGAAGCAATTATATGTAAAACCAGTGGCTATTGTACACGAGATTATAGAGCGTGTATCGATATTAGAATCAAGTGACAATGCTTCTGAAGAATGGCATTTTGGCGGATATACAAGATAATCTTATAAGAAAACGGCGGGGCAGTGATGTTCTGCCGTTTTTTATATACGAAAAAAGCGAAAGAGTCTTTTGGTAAAAAAGACAATTCCGCTTAGAAATATTTTTTCGGTGTGAAAAATACGACTGTGAATTCGGCGACTTCAGTTAAACCCAAATCGGTCATTAGGATTTCTCGGTGCTGTATGGCAGAGAGAAATC
>R24__coassemble_223_pt1 | contig 41772 bp, 45 predicted proteins | sample R24__metabat2_low_PE_011 | metagenome-assembled genome bin R24 | reverse complement strand
TATATGCAGGAGATAGCCAGATTAGGTTATGGGGAGGTTGAAAGTTCAGAATTGAAAGCAATGAACAATTCTGAACTTTCATAATTGCGGAGGACTTATAAAATTGTAATACGAATTATCTTTTGGAGAATATAAAATAGCGGCAAGATAGAGGCAAGGTATATCCGAGCAGGTCAAAACAAATCTTTATCAGTTAGACGATCTATTTCCCATAAATGCAGCCGAACAGGCAGAGTTAAAGAATAAAATGTTACTTTTGCTTTCGAAAAGAACATCGGTTTAAAAAGAAAATGGACAAACTTTCTCCACAGCAGCGACATAAGAACATGGCTGCCATACGCAGCAAGGACACCAAGCCAGAGATGGTGGTGAGGCGTTTTCTGTGGAGTCACGGCTTCAGATACAGACTGAACCATCCGCGACTGCCTGGAAAGCCGGATATCGTGCTGCGGAAATACAGGGCGTGCATTTTCGTGAACGGATGCTTCTGGCACGGACACAACACGCACGAGGGCGAATCGGGATTGATGAGTTCTGCTTGCTGCAAGATTCCGAAAAGCAACACGGACTTCTGGGTTAAGAAGATAAGGCGCAACATTCAGCGCGACGATGCCGTGAAGCGAAAACTGTCTGACATGGGCTGGTACTCGATAACGATATGGGAATGTCAGCTAAAGCCGAAAATGCGTGAGCAGACGCTCAACTCGCTGTCGTACACGCTGAACTACATCTATTTCGGACATCAGAATGCACCCGACTACACTATCGAGGAGGAAGAATCGATGCTCGTTGCCGAAGACTTATCAGACGGCTATGGAATGGACGAATAAAAAAGGCTGCACTCTCAACGGAATGCAGCCTTCTATTTTAATGTAAATCAGATTCTTACTTGTTGCAGTTTGGACACCAAGGCTTCAACTGCTGGAAGAAATCGTTGCCCTTGTCATCTACCAAGATGAATGCTGGGAAATCCTCTACTGTAATCTTCCAGATAGCCTCCATGCCGAGTTCTGGATACTCAACGCACTCGATGCTCTTGATGCTGCTCTGTGAAAGAACGGCTGCAACACCTCCGATAGTACCGAGATAGAATCCGCCATGCTTCTTGCAGGCATCGGTAACCACCTGAGAACGGTTGCCCTTTGCAATCATAACAAGAGATGCGCCGTTGTCCTGGAACTCGTCAACGTATGGGTCCATACGGTTGGCTGTTGTTGGTCCCATTGAGCCACAAGGATAGCCCTCTGGAGTCTTGGCTGGTCCTGCATACAGAATTGGGTGGTTCTTGAAGTAATCAGGCATTGCCTCGCCTGCGTCAAGACGAGCCTTGAGTTTAGCGTGAGCAATATCGCGCGCAACGATGATTGTACCCTTAAGGTTTACGCGTGTGCTGACCGGATATTTAGACAATTCGGCACGAACGGCATCGATACCCTTGTCGAGGTCGATCTCAACGCCCTTTGCGCCCTCGCCCGGACGACGATATTCCTCAGGAATGAGTTCTGATGGGTTTGAATCCATCTTCTCGAGCCAGATACCATCCTTGTTAATTTTAGCCTTAATGTTACGGTCGGCAGAGCAGCTTACGCCCATACCGATTGGACAAGATGCACCATGACGTGGCAGACGAACCACGCGGATATCGTGGGCAAGATGCTTACCGCCGAACTGTGCGCCAAGACCAATCCTGTGAGCCTCTTCGAGAAGTTTCTTCTCCAACTCAACATCGCGGAATGCGCGACCAGTCTCGTCGCCTGTTGTAGGCAGATTGTCGTAATACTTTATTGAAGCGAGTTTTACGGTAAGAAGGTTCTTCTCAGCCGAAGTACCGCCAATTACGAATGCGATGTGATAAGGAGGACAAGCGGCTGTTCCGAGGCTCTTCATCTTCTCTACAAGGAATGGGATGAGAGTGCCCTCGTTCTGGATTGTAGCCTTTGTCATCGGGTAGAAATATGTCTTGTTGGCAGAGCCGCCGCCCTTTGCAACCATCACGAAGCGATATTCTGCGCCCTCACAAGCCTCGATGTCAATCTGTGCAGGAAGGTTGCAGCGAGTGTTCACCTCGTCGTACATGTTAAGCGGAGCGTTCTGCGAATAGCGCAGATTGTCCTGTGTGAATGTATTGAACACGCCGCGCGAGAGAGCCTCCTCGTCCTCGAAGCCTGTCCAAACCTGCTGTCCCTTCTCGGCGTGAATAATGGCAGTACCAGTATCCTGACAGAAAGGCAGAATGCCCTTGCATGCTGTCTCGGCATTGCGAAGGAACTGCAATGCAACGTATTTGTCGTTTTCTGATGCCTCTGGGTCATTAAGAATTGCGGCAACCTGAAGGTTGTGCTCGCGGCGCAGCATGAACTCCACATCGTGGAAAGCCTGCTGTGCAAGCAGCGTGAGAGCCTCTTTTGAGACCTTCAGAATCTCATGTCCTTCAAACTCGCCTACTGAAACGCCCTCCTTTGAGAGCAAACGGTACTCAGTATCGTCCTTGCCCAACTGGAACATAGGAGCGTACTTGAATTCTGGTATATTAGCCATATTTTTCGTTTGTTTATTAAATTGCTTTGCGCAAAGTTATAATTTAATTTTTTATTCCAACAAATAATAAGCCGTCATTTTATGCTTGCCAAAGTTGCTTCGAGGGCACTTGGCGGAATATCGCCCAAGGCAGCCTCCTTTTTGGCATCTTCCTTTATCAATTCAATCCATTTTGAGCGTGCCGCAAGAGCATCGTGCTTTGCCGTTTCGGTCGTTTCCTCATCAACTTTAGCCACGTTGTAGAAACGCGCCATTGCCGATGCCATCCAACTGTCGGCAACGGCTTTGCTTTCGTCTTTAGCCTGATTTACAAGATTTTTCATCTCCTGCGGATTCTTGGCAGTCTTAGCAATCGCCTCAACACATTCGGCAGGCAAGAACAATCCCTGAACATCAGCCCACTCAACAGAATCAGCCAAGGCACAGGCATCTTTCAGTCCATCGATATTCTGATACAAGCCGAAGCCCATCTTCAACACGCAGTCGTAATATTTTATGCCTTTCAGAATCGCGCTTCGCCTGATGTTCGTCTTGCCGTCGATGGCATACACATCGCCCGTGCAAGCACTCTCCCACTCTTTCAGTTTGGCAGATGCACGCATCACCTTCTGCAAGATGTAAGGATGAAGAAAATCGTACTCTATATGGTCGATGCCCTTGTTTCCGATGCGACCGTCGCGTTTTTTCCACTTGTTTACGTCGCGATAAGTGCCGAGGGTTGCGAAGTTGATGCCCGGCACGAGCCAGAGTCTGTCGGCATCGGCAATGAGATACGAGAAGGCAAAATCTGCCAGCTGCGGATGGTTAGTAACCTTGCCCATAACCATTGTGAACGGCGGAATCTCGGCAGGCAAAAGGATATGCGCGCCCGATGCCGTCTTGGCTCCGCGGCGCATGAATCCGTAATGCACGGCACCGCTCTTGTAGGCATGATTGCTGTAATTTGTTCCCGAACCTGCGTTGTAGAACGAGTACATTCCGCCAATAAGCAGCGACGAGCGATGATGACTCACGCTGAATGGTCCGCAGAAAGCGGCACAAGCCTCGCCGTTGCTCATGATGCTGTTGGCAAAGAACAGGGAGTTTGTTGCCGAGAAGTACGAAGAAATCTCGACCGCCTCGCCGACAAAGCAACTGTCTACGGTTGCGCCAGACTGAACAGAAGCCGAACGGCAGACGATGCTGTTCCGGCATATCACATTATCGCCAATTTCTGCTCCGCCTGAAATCTCACAGCCCTCGATGCGTGTGGCATTTACAATTTTTGTTTCGTCGCCGATATTAGAGTTTTCTATCGTCTTTACGTTGATAATCACCGTATTGTTACCGATGTGCGCAAAATCATCGAGCGAGTGGCTACCATCTTCCTCGATGCCAGCCATATAATCTTGCATCTCATCGGAATGTTGAACCATTATGGCTGCCTCCTGAGCCGAGAGGCAAGGATGAAGTACCACGTTATCGTCGCCCGACTCGCACAGAACGGCAATCTTTCTGCCCCAAGCTGTCCGGGCCGACTTCTGCGAGCGGATAATGCCGACATTACGAATGTAGGCATTGTCGCCAACGGTCACGTTTTCGAGGCAGGCATTGAAGATGCCCGACTTTCGCACCGCGCCGCCATCGGCCTCAACATCGACATCGAAACAGCCTAGATTAACGCATCCGAAGAACTCTACATTGCGAATACGGCTTTCTGCCGCGTCAAACGAGTGGGACACCTTAACGTTGCTCCAGTCGTCGGCAACGCAGCCGTTATGCTCAAGTGCGGCAATTTCAGCCTCTGTTAGGTTTCTCATAACTATTCTTCGGATGTCAGTTCGTCGAGTTTCGGGTACAAGAAATCGTTGTACGGATATTTCTGCACATGAAGTTCGCGAACCTTATTGTAAATTATCTTTCTGAGTTCGTCGTAATTAGTCTTGTTCTTGGCCGAGATGAAGATGCAGTTTTCGTTAAGTTTTGCCATCCAAGTGTTCATCAGCTCGTCGAGCGGAATATTCTCCTTTGTGCGCGGAGTGAGGTCGTCCTCGTCCTTTGCCACATAAGTGTAGGCATCGACTTTGTTGAAGATAATCATCGTTGGCTTCTCGGCACACTTCAGGTCGGCGAGAGTCTTTTCCACGACCTTTATCTGGTCTTCGAAATCGGGATGAGAGATGTCTACGACGTGCAGCAGGAGGTCAGCCTCGCGCACCTCGTCGAGCGTACTCTTGAAAGAATCGACCAAGTCGGTTGGCAGTTTGCGGATGAATCCGACGGTATCGCTCAGAAGGAACGGCAGATTCTCTACAACCACCTTTCGCACCGTTGTGTCGAGGGTTGCGAACAGTTTGTTTTCGGCAAAGACCTCGCTCTTGCTCAGCAGAGTCATGAGCGTGCTCTTGCCCACGTTGGTATATCCCACCAGAGCCACGCGCACCATGCGTCCGCGGTTGCTTCGCTGGGTTGTTTTCTGCTGGTCAATCTCTGCCAGTCGGCTCTTCAGCAACGACATACGGTTAAGGATGATACGGCGGTCCATCTCGAGCTGAGTCTCACCCGGACCACGCAATCCTACCGAGCCTTTTCCGCCGCCCGAGCCAGAGCCACCGCCCTGACGCTCAAGGTGTGTCCACAGACGGGTTAGTCGTGGAAGCATATATTTGTACTGCGCCAGTTCGACCTGCGTCTTGGCGTTTGCTGTCTGGGCGCGCATTGCAAAGATGTCGAGGATTAGGGATGTGCGGTCGAGAATCTTGACTTGCAGCACCTGCTCGATGTTGCGAATCTGCTTTGCGCTAAGTTCATCATCGAAGATGACCATACCTATGGGCCGCTCGGCATCTTCCTCCATCTTAATGTAGTCGCGAATTTCCTCAAGCTTACCCTTGCCAAGATATGTAACGGCACTCGGGCCATCGCAACGCTGAGTGAAACGCTTTACAGTAACAGCGCCGGCAGTATCTGCCAGAAATTCAAGTTCATCAAGATACTCCTTTGTTTTGCGTTCGTCCTGTTTTTGCGTTATAAGACCAACAAGAATTGCAGTTTCGGCCTGTGCCTCAGATATTACGAATTCCTTCATTTAGTAAAAAACATTTTATGTTTAAGCATTTATTCCGCAGCGGAATAGTAAGTTGCAAATATAGCAACAAAAATTGAGAAATAAGACCTTTACTTTATTTTAGTAATGTATAATGTTTGCAAACATGTTTCTTTTCTGTAAAATAACGATTGTCTGTATTCCTTAGTCTTTAAAACCATTAAATACTATATTGTAATTTTCACTCAAATATTTAAGTTCTTCAAACCACCACAATTCATGTGTTTCTCTAATAATTACATCAATAACACGAAGATTTTTAGAATACCTAAAATCAAAATTTCTTCTTCGTCCTCGTACACATATCACAATGTCTCCTTTATTTTCTTCTTTACTTCTATACAAACGTATATCCGACTTTAAGCCACGATAAATACTTGATTTTATCTCACACACATCATATTTCCACTCCCTTAAATTATATATTTTGTTTTTCCAACAAAAGGCAAGAGAGCCATCATCAAATTTTTCTTTAATTGTTTTAATAGCTTCATCATGCAACGGATTCCTATAGTAATTTCCGCCTTCGCCATTCCCATAAGACTTTGGCTTATCTTCCAAAGGAACAATCCAATATCTATCATTCGTCTCCTCTATTAGAAACTTTTTTAAAGCTTCCCTGTCCAATTCCACAAAATTCAAATCTATTTCAAGACATTTAAGATTGTTCTTTATGATTACATTACGTTTTTCAGCTGAAACTTTATGCGACACATAAAATTCAATTAACAAGCGTTCTCCGTTTGGCATTATGCCCTCTAAATCGGGTTTTATACTATACTCTGCATCCCAAACCTCCTTTTTTACATCGTGTAAATAAACTTGTCCTGTTGGAAAATCACCAATTTTTGTCGGCAACATAATCTTACCACACTCTAACAAAACCTCTTTTGCCAACAAATGTAAAGTTGTTTCATAGGCATCTTCACAAGTTTCTCCATGAAAATGCGCAAAATGATGTTCTCGTTTTAAACCTCCATTCTTTGCGATTAAAGGATTTCCACATTGAGGACAGACACAATGGCATGCACCACCTTTTGCCACATCATCAATATTCACCAGAACTTTCTCCTTATTTAGGGCGTACGTCAACAATGCACTCATGATCGTCTTCATTTAAATCAACGAAATCAACCTTCTTACCACAAACAGTTGCAATCTTTGTCAAAATGTCAAATCCAACAGAATATTTTCCAGCCTCAATCCTACAAAGATTTGCAGCATCTATACCAGCAACAGACGCAAGAGTCTTAGCATCATAGCCTTTTTCAAGACGAAGTTCTTTAATTCGTTTTCCTATCCGAATACGCTCTTCATCCTTTTGCTCTCTTTTGAATGTCTGATAAAAAAAGACCATACCATAACAATGAAGAAGCATTTGTCTATTTATCTCCCCCATTATTACACTACTATCACCTTTATAGAAGGTATCAAAAAAACGACCTAAATCTTGAGTGACTTTAAAAGCAGAATTTCTCTCTATAAAGAAATTCGACTCATCGTGAAAACCAACAATAAAATCGTCTCCAAAAGGTGTTTCTACCATAACACGCTTCTGGTCAATCCATGAAACTTTTGTATTCATATTCTTATGTTCTTTTAAGTTCAGCCGAATTTTCCGTGTTGTCGCCACGTAAAAAATAAATACAGATGCAAAAATATAAAAGTATTTCTAATTGGCAAATTTGACAATCGTTTTTTACGAAAATAAAACACAAAGAAACCTATGAATAAAATAACAAACCTGTGCCGCCTCTTTGTTTATAAATGCCGAATATCCTATTCACTTTTTAATATCGGCAAAAAGAGGGCGCGCGTTAAATAGTGTGCGTTCACTATTTCGGAATATTTTTTACAAATATTTACCGATTTTGCTATCTTTGTTTAGCAAAATTATATATTTTTGCAAAGGATTTTTTTTAGACCGCGAAATATTTAATTAACAAAAATACATATATATTATGGCATTAATTGAAAGCATTATTGCTCGTGCGCAGTCAAACAAGCAGCGCATAGTACTTCCTGAGAGTTTGGAAGAGCGTACAATTACAGCTGCCGACAAGGCTCTTGCCGACAACTTGGCAGACATCATCCTTATCGGTGCAGAGGCTGAGATAAAGGCACTTGCAAGCAAACTTGGCTTGAAGAACATCGACAAGGCTACAATCATCGATCCAGCCACTTCTGAGAAGACTGAGGAGTATGCACAGCTTCTTTTCGAACTACGCAAGAAGAAAGGCATGACTATCGAGGAGGCTCGCAAGAAGGTTCTCGACCCTCTCTACTTCGGCTGCCTTATCATCAAGAGCGGTGATGCCGACGGTCAGATTTCAGGTGCATTGTCAACAACAGGCGACACTCTTCGTCCAGCACTTCAGATTATCAAGTGTGCTCCGGGCATCTCTTGCGTATCAGGTGCAATGCTTCTCATCACTAAGGCTAACGAGTATGGCGAGGAAGGCGTAGTTGTAATGGGCGACGTTGCCGTTACTCCAATGCCAGATGCAAACCAGCTTGCACAGATTGCCGTTTGTACTGCACAGACTGCAAAGAGCGTAGCAGGATTCGCAGACCCACGCGTTGCCATGCTTTCGTTCTCAACAAAGGGCTCTGCTAAGCACGAGGTTGTAGACAAGGTTGTAGAGGCTACTAAGCTTGCAAAGGAGCTTGACCCATCATTGAAGATTGACGGCGAGCTTCAGGCAGATGCTGCACTTGTTCCATCGGTTGGCCAGAAGAAGGCTCCGGGCTCTGAAATCGCTGGTAAGGCTAATGTACTTATCGCTCCATGCCTTGAGGTTGGTAACATCGGCTACAAGCTTGTTCAGCGTCTTGGCGGTGCTGATGCCATCGGCCCTATCCTTCAGGGTATCGCACGTCCGGTTAACGACCTTAGCCGTGGTTGCTCGGTAGACGACATCTACAAGATGGTAGCAATCACAGCATGTCAGGCAATGGATGCAAAGAACTAATTTTTTCAGAAATCAAAAAAACATTCTAAACAGATGAAGATTCTTGTATTGAACTGTGGTAGTTCATCAATCAAATACAAGTTGTTCGAAATGAACGACAAGTCGGTGCTTGCACAGGGTGGTATCGAGAAAATCGGCCTTGCAGGCTCTTTCCTGAAGATTACTCTGCCTAACGGCGAGAAGAAGGTTATCGAGGAGGACATCCCAGAGCACACAAAGGGCGTACAGATGATTTTCGACGCTCTTACAAACGCTGAGTACGGCGCGCTCAAGAGCCTTGAGGAACTCGATGCAGTTGGCCACCGTATGCTCCACGGCGGTGCTAAGATTACAAAGTCGTCAATCCTTACCAAGGAGGTTCTCGACATCTTCGAGAGCTGCAACGACCTCGGCCCTCTTCACAACCCGGCAAACCTTAAGGGCGTAAACGCTGTTAAGGCTCTCCTTCCAAACATTCCACAGGTAGGTGTATTCGATACTGCATTCCACCAGACAATGCCAGACTACGCTTACATGTACCCACTCCCATACGAGTATTACGAGAAGTATGCCATCCGTCGCTACGGCTTCCACGGAACATCACACCGCTATGTTTCACAGCGTGTATGCGAGTTCCTTGGCATCAAGGCAGAAGGCTCTAAGATTATCACATGCCACGTTGGTAACGGCGGCTCTATCTCGGCTGTTGTAGATGGCAAGTGTATCGACACAACAATGGGTCTTACTCCACTCGAAGGCTTGATGATGGGTACTCGTTGCGGCGAGATTGACCCAGCCATCGTTCCGTTCCTTATGAACCACGAGGGTCTATCGGCAAGCGAGATGGACACAATTATGAACAAGAAGTCAGGTCTTCTCGGAATCTCTGGCGTGTCAAGCGATATGCGCGAGGTTACTGCTGCTGCCAAGGAAGGCAACAAGCGTGCTCAGTTGGCTCTTAACATGTACTACTACCGCATCAAGAAGTACATCGGCCAGTATGCTGCTGCAATGGGTGGCGTTGACGTGGTATTGTTCACCGGCGGTGTTGGCGAAAACCACACTATCTGCCGTGCCGAGGTATGTAAGGGTCTTGAGTTCATGGGTATCAAGCTTGATGCTGCAAAGAACGACTCAATCCACGGCGAGGAGGCTATCATCTCTGCTGCCGACTCTAAGGTTAAGGTTGTTGTAATCCCTACCGACGAGGAGTTGATGATTGCTATGGATACAGAGGCTCTTGCAAAGTAAGCATAGAAGCAAAAAAATCAATATAAAAAAGGATGGGCTGATGCTCATCCTTTTTTTATTGAAAAAACTCATTATTTCTTCTTTTTATAAATTCAGTCTCTCCAATGCAATTCATCGCCTTTCACATAAACGTATTCGTGATAGAGAAATTTTGATTTTCACAAGAATTAAAATGACATTAAAATAAAAAGACTTTCCCCACATTGGCTGGTCTTGGACCGAAGCCTTAAAAATATTGGTGTTTTTAAGGCGGTAAATGTACAAAATTATTTTTGACTGAAATCAGTTTTGCCTGCATTTTGAAAAAACAAGAGCGGAAAAACGAAAGAGTTTGATTCTTCGTTTTCCGCTCTGTTCGTTTATTATCAGAACTGCCTTTATTTCAGCACTATCTTTTCTTGATATACTTTGCCGTCGACAAAGAAATTAAGCAGGATGGCAGACTTGCCAATGCCATCGGCTTTTATGTCGAAACTGTAAACATTAGCCTCTTGCTTGCGCTGCGGCATACTGTACAGACTTATGCCGCCAACCGTGGCAACCGTTGCCGAAACCGTAGCGGCACGCAGCAATGTGTATTCAACCTTTATGCCTGTGCCATCGTCATAAGCATACACATTATAGCCAAAACCCGAATTTGTTGTTCCTATGCCTTGCTCCGAGCCACCGCTATAAATCTTCTGCCGTTCCCTTGCCGTCTCATTCTCTTCGTCGCTGAGAGTTTGCTGCTCCGATGGCGGACAATAGTAGGCTGTAGCCATGCTTTTGCCGCCGTCTATGCCAACATTGCTCAGTACGGTTGTAACTATCGGATAGCGGTAGCCCTCGGCATACCATTCTGTTGTAACTATCTTTAGTTTGTACTCGCCGTCACGAATGTAGCGTCTTATGCTGTCGGGCGTTAGGCGTGGCAATGTGTCGCCGGCATCGCTTGGCACTATGGTGTTTAGAACATAGCGTTCGCTTTGTATGCGCAGAACGTTGCGCAGAGTATCGCAGTCGGGAGTGATGAGTGTGCCGTATGAGTCGGCTTTACTGCCATACCAGCCGCACTCAACAAAGCGCATGCTGTTGGCATAAGTGCCGTAGCCACCGTACATACCGCCAATGGTGTCGCCATAGTGTACAGGATAACGCAACTGCACTATTGGCACATTGTATGCAACTGATGTTAGGCGCGACTTGCTGCCTGTTTGCAGCAGACTGTCGCCACGTTGCTGAAAGATGCGCATTGCCTTGTTGCCTATCATGGCATACTTGTGCTGTGCGGTGTCTCTCGAAGCTATATATCTGACATTGTGAGTGCTGTCGCCAACACTTATGCCCGACATATTCCAGAGCACGTTCTCGCCTACCCTGCCAATGTTGGTATATGCTATTTGCGAAACGGTGTAGCGGTCGCCCACCTTCGCTGCATTAGCCTCGCTATTGATGCAAGGCTGCGCCTTCGCCACCATGCTTATGATGGCGAAGATTATTGTTAATATTTTCACTATTTTGTTATTTTACAATATAAAAATAAAAATACGAACGGAGCTATAGTAAGAATAATTGGAATTGCCAAGTCTTCTTCGCCATAATCATCATAGAATTTATCATGTAAATACTTGTAATAATCCTTATGCAGATACGGGAAAATAATACCTGTTATTATACCGACACTCAATAATGCAAGTCCAGTATAGGCAATTAACTCAAAATCCAATGACATGGCATTTTCTATTAGACATATTAAGCCTCCTACATAAATCGACAATGTTACAAAATAATTAACACAACCATCCTCATAAGGTGTCCCTCTCGGAGAAGCTAAATCAACGTATAAACGACAATATCTGTAAAATACAAAGTCAAAAACGTATCTTATTTTTTTCACAATCCTACTATTTTAAATAAAAAAATAATATCACAAATGGAGCTAAAGTCAGAATAATTGGAATAGCCAAATCCTCTTCTCCATAATCATCATAGAATTTTTCATGTAAATACTTGTAATAATCCTTATGGAGATACGGGAAAATAATGCTTATTATCAAGCCAATACCAAACGATATAAATCCCGTATATAAAATCAGATCAGAATCTAAAGACATAGCATTTTCTATTAGACAAATCAGGCCTCCTACATAAACAGATAATGTTACAAAATAAATACAACAACCATTCTCGTAAGGAGTAGCATTTCGAGAAGATACATCAATATAGAAACGACAATATGTAAAAAATACGAAATCAAAAACGTATCTTATTTTTTTTATTATTTTCATACTTTTATATTTTATTAAAATCCCATCATAACACCTCCCATAGTATTCGGTGACGAAAACATACTTTCATATTCCTGATTAAACGAGTTCACATAGGGACCTACATGATTATCTATTACATATTTTTGATATGCACGATATGCAGGTTTTAAAATTATGTCATAAGCTATACCAAACATATAAGACATCGCAAATATACAAACAATTTATAAAAAAACATTTTTTTAACTATAAATAAGCAGAGAGTTATGCAAACAAAGAAAAGTTTCACAGACTACAAGGGCTTCGTGGAGAAGTTCAAGACCAAGCTAACAACCGACGACTGCTACACTCCGCCAGAAGTGTACGACACCGTGCTGCAATGGCTCAGAGAGAACGCCGACATTGAGGGCCGCGAGATTGTATGCCCATTCTTGCAATCACCACATATTTTTCTGATATTGTCGGCCGGGCATTAGATTTATACAGAAACATTACAAATGCCCATTGATTAAAACGCTCGAAGTCGGAAATACGAGCGTACAGGACAATATACCCTAAAACCCATTCTACGTTTTCTTGCTAACGGCATCTGGCGTTTCAGCGTTTCAGCGTTTCAAGTGTTTCAAGGGGTATATTTTTATTTCAAACCATCCTTATAATATATATAACTAATTAATAATAAATAAGTTATATAATAAAGAAAAGAAAATTGAAACCCCTCAAGGACTAACAGAAACGCTGAAACGCTGAAACGTTCTATATGCTAAAGTTTCTATTATCAATTACTTACATTTTTCCACAAAGGCAAATAGCACCAAAACAGACACAAAAAACGCCCTAAAAAGATACCAAAACAGGGCAAAATCGCCCCATGTCCGCATCGGAATCGGCAGAAAAGAGAAATGTCCCGAACGCATCTCGAAGGAATCCCGAACAAAACCACACCAGAAACAGCCAAAACAAAGGCGGCGTATTGATTTGGCGTATAACAGTTTGAAATATTTTTTGTAATTTTGCACCCGATTATGCAAAGATATTTCATCTATTTAGGATACGACGGAGCTGCCTACCACGGATGGCAGATTCAGCCAAACGGAATAAGCGTGCAGGAAACGCTTATGAAGGCTCTGACAACCATTCTGCGCACCGACACTCAGGTCGTGGGGGCAGGACGAACCGACGCCGGAGTTCACGCCGCGCTGATGGTGGCACACTTCGACAGCGAGCAGAAAATCGATCTCAACTGGCTGAAAGACAAGCTGAACCGTATTCTGCCACCCGACATAACCATATACAGCGTAAGGGAGGTAAAGCCCGATGCACACGCACGTTTCGACGCCACATCGCGCACCTACAAATATTACGTCACAACAAGCAAGGAACTGTTCAACCGCAACTATACGGCGCGTATTTTTGGCAAAGCGCCCGACTTTGACAAGATGAACAGCGTGGCTAAGATTCTGTTCGAGTACAGCGACTTTACGAGTTTCAGCAAGCTGCACACCGATGCCAAGACTAACATCTGCAAGATTATGCAGGCCGAATGGTCTCCGCTCGACGACGGCAGATGGGTCTTCACCATCAAGGCTGACAGATTCTTGCGCAACATGGTGCGCGCCATCGTGGGCACTCTGCTCGACGTGGGCGCAGGCAAACTCGACGAGGACGGATTCCGCCGCATAGTCGAGGGCAAGGACCGTTGCATGGCAGGAAGCAGCGCACCCGGACACGCACTCTTTCTGGTAGACATTGAATATCCCGAAGACATATTCGTAAATTAACATTTTCAATACAATGTGGTTATTATTTGCTTTTCTCTCGGCTGCTCTGCTGGGATTCTATGATGTGTTCAAGAAAAAATCGCTGAAGGATAACGCGGTGATTCCAGTTCTGTTTCTGAACACGCTCTTTTCGAGCCTCGTATTTATACCTTTTATAATAGCATCTGCAAATGGAAGCATCTGCGACTGCTCCACCTTCTATGTTCAGACCGACGGCGGATGGGACGTGCACAAATACATTCTGCTAAAATCGTTCATCGTTCTGGCTTCGTGGATTTTCGGCTACTTCGGAATGAAGCATCTGCCACTAACCATTGTAGGCCCTATAAACGCCACGCGCCCTGTAATGGTGCTCGTGGGCGCACTCCTCGTGTTTGGCGAGAGGCTGAACATATACCAATGGATTGGCGTGGCTCTCGCCGTGGTATCGTTCTTCATGCTTAGCCGAAGCGGAAAGAAGGAAGGCATCGACTTCAAGCACGACAAATGGATTCTGTTCGTGGTGCTGGCAAGCGTCCTCGGAGCAATAAGCGGTCTGTACGACAAGTATCTTATGGCTGCACCACAAAACGGTGGCGTGGGACTGAACAAGATGGCGGTACAGAGTTACTACAACATCTACCAGTTCTTTATGATGGGAGCGATGATGCTGTTGCTGTGGTATCCTAAGCGCAAGAGCACTACCCCGTTCCATTGGGACTGGTGCATAATACTTATTTCGCTTTTCCTGAGCGCAGCAGACTTTGTGTACTTCTACAGCCTCAGCCTCGACGGAGCAATGATTAGCATCGTGAGCATGGTGCGCCGCGGAAGCGTAATCGTGTCGTTCTTCTTCGGAGCACTCGTCTTTCACGAAAAGAACAGAAAGAGCAAGGCTCTCGACCTCTTCCTCGTGCTTCTGGGAATGGTTTTCCTGTATCTGGGCACGCGCTAACAAAATGGCACTACAAATGCACATAATACGCAGACAAGTGTTATATTTGCAAAATCAAAACCGAAAAAGATGAAGAAAAACATTATAATGGCACTACTCTGCCTCATGGTTCAGACCGGATACGCGCAGAAAATGCGCGACGTCTTTGTTGCCATGCCCGACAGCGTGATGCCTTACCTTACAAAGGTGAACAAGGCCGACTGCATTGACTTTATAGACAGCAAGATGCGCGCCATCGTAAAAAACCGCTTGGACAACCAATGCGAGATGACCAGACTGACCGACGACTACACGCAGATGAAACTGTCTAAGGGCTACACTCTGGAGATGAAGCTTCTGCCTGTAAACGACAGCACTAAGATAATCTGCATGATTCTCACTCTGGGCGACTCGCTAAAGCAGTTCAGCAACATCCACTTCTTCACTTCCGACTGGAAGCAGGAACTGAAGCGCGACAAATACATCACCCTGCCAAAACTGAGCGAATACATGGCACAGCGTCCCGACACCATCAGCGAAGAGAAGTACGACCGTCTGACCGAGAAAATAGACATCTTCCTACAGTCTGCCGCCTTCGACAACGACGGAAACCTTGCCTTTACGCTTAACATAGGCGAGATGAACCGCGACGACCGCAACGAGGTATCGCCATTCGTAAAAAATCCGCTGACATACAACTGGAGAAATAACGCTTTTCTTAAAAAAGACTGAAACACATGAGCGACGGAAACTTTAACCGAAGTCTGCTGCCACACACGCAATACGGCAGCGGAATGCGCGCCGGCAAGAGCATGGCACGCATGAAGGCTCTCGAAGCCTTTGAGCAATGGCTCAGTCAGGAAGAAGCCGATGCCACCACACACGAAGCAAAGAAAGAATCGTTCAGGAAGATTCTGGAAGAAAAACTAAGACAGATATAAAAACAATAAAGCCTCCCTTGAAAAAGAGAGGCTTTATTATGCTAATAAGCAGGAATTACTTCTTAACCTTACCGTAACGGCTCATGAACTTATCAACACGACCAGCTGTATCGACAAGCTTGCTCTTACCTGTGTAGAATGGGTGAGATGTGCTTGAGATTTCCAACTTGTACACTGGGTAAGTTTCGCCCTCGAACTCAACAGTCTCAGTTGTCTTAACAGTTGAGCGTGAAAGGAACATATCGCCGTTTGACATATCCTTGAATACTACAGGACGATAATTTTCTGGATGAAGACCTTCTTTCATTTTTCTTTATATTTTTTGTTTTTATATTCTATTAACTTTATTGTTTGGTAACAACAAGTGTGTAATGGTCACTTTAACAGGGTGCAAAGATAGTGCATTCTAAACAAACCGCCAAACTTTTGACATTGTTTTTTAGCAATATAGCCACCTTTATATATGTACGCAATCATAAAAACAACAATACACATGTTCAAGCATATACATTTCACGGACATCTGCAAAAGAAAATCAATTGTCCATTGTCAATTATGAATTATGAATTGTCAATTCTGAATTGAACACATTATTTATATACCCCACCCCTTTTTCGCCAAGGAGCAAGTTACTTATTGTACAAACTACAATCTCGTGTGCGTTACCATGCTAACTCCGCATTTCAAACCAATAGCAAAAAGCGCACGAAATGTCCGGATTTCAGCAAAAATGATGCTGACGAGTATATTTTTTGAGATATTTTTATAGATTTATATATTTGTAATAATTATATTTGCAATGCCGCTATGGCAAAAAAACGAAAGATTTTTTAACAATTTATAACAATACAATATCATGGTTAATTACAAAGAACTGGGTCTTGTAAACACTCGCGAGATGTTTAAGAAGGCAGTTGCTGGTGGCTATGCTATCCCAGCGTTCAATTTCAACACAATGGAGCAGATGCAGGCTATCGTACAGGCTGCTGTAGAAACAAAGTCACCTGTCATCATGCAGGTTTCTAAGGGTGCTCGTAACTACGCTAACGGTACTATCCTACGCTACATGGCTCAGGGTGCTGTTGAGTATGCTAAGGAGTTGGGTTGTGAGAAGCCAGAAATCGTTCTTCATCTCGATCACGGTGATTCATTCGAGATCTGCAAGGAGTGTATCGACAACGGTTTCTCTTCAGTTATGATCGACGGTTCATCTCTTCCATACGAGGAGAACATCGCACTTACAAAGAAGGTTGTTGAGTATGCTCACAAGTTCGATGTAACAGTAGAGGCTGAGCTTGGTGTACTTGCCGGCGTTGAGGACGAGGTTTCTTCAGCTGTATCACACTACACTAAGCCAGAAGAGGTTATCGACTTCTCAACTCGTTCAGGCTGCGATTCATTGGCTATCTCTATCGGTACTTCACACGGTGCATACAAGTTCACTCCAGAGCAGTGTACTCGCGACCCTAAGACAGGCAAGCTCGTTCCTCCTCCATTGGCATTCGACATTCTTCACCAGATTGAGGAGAAACTTCCTGGATTCCCTATCGTTCTTCACGGTTCTTCTTCAGTTCCTCAGGACGAGGTTGACACTATCAACGCATTCGGCGGCAAGCTTCCTGATGCTGTAGGTATTCCAGAGGAGCAGCTTCGCGAGGCTTCTAAGAGCGCTGTTTGCAAGATTAACATCGACTCTGACTCTCGTCTTGCTATGACTGCTGCTATCCGCAAGCACTTGGCTGAGAACCCAAGTCACTTCGATCCACGTCAGTACTTGAAGCCTGCACGTGAGAACATGAAGAAGATGTACATCCACAAGATTGTTGAGGTACTTGGTTCTGACAACAAGCTATAATTTGATTTGCTAAATAGATATTTATCCCTTCCAACTCTTTTGTTGGAGGGGATTTTTTTGTATTTTTGCGCCTTGTATGAGAACATTGATTATCACAGGCGGAAGTTCGGGCATCGGACAGGCTGCTGCCGACCTTTTTGCGGCTAAAGGATACAAGGTTTACGAGCTGTCGAGACACGGCAAAGACCGCACAGGAGTAACTCACATTGACTGTGACGTTACCAATCCCGACGACTGCCGTAACGCCGCGGCAAAGGTGGCAACCGAAGCCGGAAAGATTGACGTGCTGATAAGCAACGCCGGAATGGGCATCTCGGGCGCGATAGAGTTTACCGACATAAACGAGGCTAAGCGTCAGTTCGACGTTAACTTCTTCGGCGCAGTAAACATAGCGCAGGCGGTGCTGCCATACATGCGCAACAAGCGCGACGGAAAGATAATCTTTGTAAGCAGTCTTGCTGCCACATTCCCAATACCATATCAGGCATTCTACTCGGCATCTAAATCGGCAATAAACGCTATGGCAATGGCTATGCGCAACGAGGTGCGCGAATTTGGCATAAAGGTGTGCTGCCTGCTTCCGGGCGACGTAAAGACGGGCTTCACAGGCTCGCGCACAAAGAGCAACGCCGGCAGCGACGTGTACACACGCATGAGCAAGGCAGTAAAGACAATGGAGCACGACGAGCAGAACGGCATCACGCCCGAGCGCATGGCAAAGAAACTTCTTGCGCTGGCATCGCAGGGCAGTCCGTGCATATTCAGCACAGTAGGCTTGCAATACCATTTGTTCGTGATGCTAAACAAGATTCTGCCTGCAACATTGGCTAACAGAGTAATTGGAATGATGTATTAGCATCTTCCGGATATAGAGTCCCCCTCGCTTTGCGATGTTCGGGACTTTCTTATTTTTTAGCAACATTTAATTCTAACAACAAAATAGACAAACAACAATGGCTGGTTTTTTCGGCACGGTGTCAACATCCGAATGTATAACTGATGTTTTCTACGGCACCGACTACAACTCTCATTTAGGTACTCGCCGCGGCGGTATGGCGACCTATAGTCAGACCAAAGGTTTTAAACGCTCAATCCACAATCTGGAAAGTTCTTACTTCAGAACAAAGTTCGAGGGCGAACTGAAGGATTTCGAAGGCAACTCGGGCATCGGAATAATTAGCGATACCGACGCACAGCCTCTGCTCTTCAACTCGCACTTGGGTCGCTTTGCCATCTGCACGGTTGCCAAAATCAACAACCTCGACGAGATTGCTTCAAAACTACTGAAGGAGAACATGCACCTTTCTGAGTTCAGTTCGGGAAAGATTAACCCTACCGAACTTGTGGCTCTGCTCATCATCAAGGGCAAGGACTTTGTTGATGGTATTGAGAACGTGTTCCGCGAGGTGAAGGGCTCTTGCACCATGCTTCTGCTAACCGAAGACGGCATCATAGCCGCACGCGACTCGTGGGGAAGAACTCCTATCGTAATCGGTAAGAAGGACGGCGCATACGCTGCCACTTCAGAATCGACATCATTCCCAAACCTTGGCTACGAGATTGAGAAATTCCTCGGTCCGGGCGAGATCGTGAAACTGCACAGCGACCGCATGGAACAGCTTCGCAAGCCTAACAAGAAGATGCAGATTTGCTCGTTCCTATGGGTTTACTACGGATTCCCTACTTCAGACTATGAGGGTAGAAACACCGAAGAGGTTCGCAACGCCTGCGGATACGCTATGGGCAAGGAAGACAAGACTCAGGTTGACTGTGCCTGCGGAATTCCAGACTCGGGCGTGGGTATGGCAATAGGATATTCTGCCGGCCACGGTGTGCCTTACCAGCGCGCCATATCGAAATATACTCCAACATGGCCTCGCTCGTTTACTCCAGCCAATCAGGAGATGCGTAACCTTGTTGCCAAGATGAAGCTTATTCAGAACACAGCCATCCTAAAGAACAAGAAGGTTCTTTTCTGCGACGACTCTATCGTACGAGGCACTCAGCTGCGCGACAACACAGCCTGTCTGTTCGAGGCTGGCGCAAAGGAAGTACACATGCGCATCGCCTGTCCGCCGTTGGTTTACGGTTGTCCGTTCATCAACTTCACATCGTCAAAGAGCGACATGGAGTTGATTACGCGCCGCATCATTGCCGAACTTGAGGGCGACGGCAACAAGAATCTTGAGGCCTACGCCACAACCGACTCGCCTGAGTACAAGAAGATGGTTGATATCATCCGCGAACGTTTCGGCTTGTCATCACTCAAGTTCACAAAACTCGAGGACCTTATCGCCGCCATCGGATTGCCAAAATGCCAAGTCTGTACGCATTGCTTCGACGGAAGCAGCAAGTACACCCTCGAAGAGGTAAATCTGGATAATGAGTAAAAAACATACCAAACCATCCATTTCAAAAATCTGTTTCTTGAAATGGATGGTTATTTTTTCAGTCACATATTTTAATCAGATTACTTATAACATCATCATTTTATTCTTTCGCCGTAAGATAACCGGGATTATCTTTACCACCGTCGATGCGAGCATATTCCACGCCGACCATTTTCGGATTGTATTTTGTTACATTTTCCCCAACGAGTTTTTCACAACCTTTAAACCCAAATCGGTCATTAGAATGGCTATTTTTCGTAGTTGCTTTCGTAACAGCTTGATAGCAAGCTTTTTGCAATTTGATTTTTCTAATGACCGCCATTAGAAAAATGGCTTTACAAACAACTCATTTTCAAGACTTTATAAACTTGACCACGGATTTATGTATTTCTAATGACCGATTTGGGTTAAACATTTCCTGACCATAGAAATTAGAATTCCAACTTTTAGGATTTACATAGATAGATTTCAAATTACAGCAATCGCGGAACATCCAATGCCTTTCATGACATTTATCAGTATTGAAGTTACTCAAATCCAGAATAGTAAGACTTTTGCATCCCGAAAACAATCCCGTCATGTCAAATACATCCGAAGTATCAAAACTACCTAAATCTATACTTGTTAAAGAAGCACAGTTTTCAAACATATAGTTCATACTCCTTAGTTTAGAGGTATAGAAGTGGCTTACATCAAGACTTTCAAGATTGCTACAACCACAAAACATCCTTCTCATATCTGTAACATTTGCAGTATCAAAGCCACTGACATCAAGATTAGACAAGCTACAACATCCATCAAACATGGCAGACATATCCTTTACATTTGATGTATTGAAACTACTCAAATTAAGACTGGATAAATCACAACATCCAGCGAACATTGCCCCCATATTCTTTACATTTGAAGTATCAAAACTACCCAAATCAAGATTTTTCAGACTTGAACAACGGTAAAACATAAAATACATGTCTGTTACATTTAGGGTATTAAAGCCACTTAAATTCAAACTTATAAGTTTTTTACATTCTGAAAACATTCCATTCATGCTTTTAACACTCGAAGTATTGAAGCTTTTTAAATCAAGAGTTGTAAGTCCACGGCAACCAAAAAACATATTGCTCATTCTCGTAACATTCTTGGTATCGAAACTGCTCAAATCCAATTCTTTCAGTTCAACACAATCACGAAACATCCACTCCATATTCTTCACATTAGAAGTATTAAAGCCTTTCAAATTCAACTCTGACAGATGATAACACCGAAAGAACATATATCTCATGTCACAAACATCCGAAGTGTCAAGATTATTCAGTCCTTCTATTTTTGTTAGATTTCTAAGACCAGCAAACCAATATGCACACGATGTGGGACGAGCCGACTTAAAAGACTTATCAAATGTTACGGTAGTCAAACAGCTATTTGATGTCCATGCAGGAATTGAATCTATGGCATCCAACATATAAGCAGTTCCCTTGCGCATAGTTTTTTTTGAGTCATAATAAAAAGTAAGCGTTGTACTGTCGGGCGACATCACGGCATAAGCATCCTTCGCCAAAGTAAACATAGGCTTAGCAAACAAAAAGACAAGACTTAGGAAACCTATAAAAATATGCTTCATATTAGAAATGGATTTTAAATCGTAAAATTAAATATTTTTCTTAATATTAGCACATTATTTCAAGATTTACACACAATATTATCTTTCATTCTAACAACATTACCTCTAAAAAAATAATCATAACTCTTTTTAACTTTAATATTTTGCTGTCATAAAGAAAATTATACTATTTTTGTGCAAAACTTTATTTTAAAATACTTTACTTATGATAGCAGGAATTATTATTGGAATTATTGCAGGTTTTATCGCCTGCAAACTGACTAACAGAGAGGGCAAGGGATGTATCATAGACCTTCTTCTCGGAATCGTTGGCGGTGCTGTGGGCGGATGGCTCTTCGGCATTTTGGGAATACACGCAGGTGCTGGAATCATCGGCGAGATTATCACAGCCGTTGTGGGCGCGGTAGTCGTACTCTGGCTGTGGAACAAGTTGTCGTAATCAGACAAAAACGCATAAAAAAATCCGCTTTCCAAGAATCTACATCGGAAAGCGGATTTTTTTCATTTTTCACTATTCAAAATCTTTCATCTCATCGTCTGTCAGAGCAGAAGGAATCTCGATTTTCTCGCCAACGTGAGTGTTCGAAATCTCGATGTATTTTGTATAGTCGAACGTGAAGGCGTGCTTCGCCTCGTCAACCTCTACGTTGTTGAACGACACGTTGTAGACTGGTCTGACGGCACTTCCCTGAAGAACAAAGGCTGCATTACGAGCCTTCTTGCATCGCACGTTGCGCACATGAATGTCGTGCACATCAGAGAAATAGTTGTTGCGCAAGCCCTCGCCCGAATAGACCGAAGTTACGAACAGAAGGTCGTAGACCTCGCCAAACTCGCAGTTGTTTATGTATATGTTGCGGACATATCCGCCACGGTCGGGATTCGTCTTGATGTAGAATCCGCGCTTGCAGTATCCGGCAAAAGAGCAATCCTCCACAAAGACATCCTGAATGCCTGCCGAAACCTCGCTTCCGCAAACAAAAGCGTGAAGTCCCTTGAACTGGCACTTGCGCACCACTATGTTGCGCGACGGAATGTTGGTAGTCCAGCCATCGTTATCGCGTCCGCACTTTACAACCACGTTGTCGTCGGCATTGCAGAAATGGCAGCCTTCTACCAGAATGTTTGATGCGTACTCGAGCGTTACGCCGTTGTTGTTAAGAATCTTGTTGGCATTGAACTTGAGATTTCTGACGATGGCATTATCAACCTGCAAGAGATGCAAGCACCAGAACGGCGAGTTTGTCATCTTCAGACCATCGACTGTTACATTCTTGCACATAAAGAACTGAATCATCTGCGGACGTAGGAAATGTCCTTTTCCGAAGACTCTCTCCTTCACGGGCAGTTCCTTGTGATTCATCTCGCGGCTAAGCATCTGGTCGGCAGTCTGCTTGCCCTCAGGCTTCCATTTGCCAAAGGTTTCGAGAGCGTTGCCGTCTATTGTTCCGTTGCCTATTATCGACACGTCAGAAAGTCCTTTTCCATAGATGAAAGGACTGTAATTCATGACGTAAGTACCTTCCCAACTGGTTTCTACAAGCGGATAAGAATCGGGATTGTCGGAGAATTTGAGCACCGCATCCTGCTGAATTTCAAGCACGATGTTGCTTACAAGATTTATCGGTCCGTTGATGTAGTAAACGCCCTTTGGCACAACGATATGCAGTCCTCCCTTGGTCTTCTCGGCCTTCTTCATAGCCTTGTCGAAAGCTGGCTTGCAGTCGTTCTTTCCGTTGCCCTTTGCGCCAAACTGCACAATACTCACGGTCTTCTGGTCTGGACTCTGCTTTGCCCCGACGATGTTCTTCAGAATAGCATCGCGCTTGGCGGCAACCTTAGCCTCATCGACTGCCGCAAACGAACTTGTTACTGCAAAAATCATTAGCAGCAAGAGGCTTAACTTGTGTTTTATCATTTTCATTTGGATTAAGAGTTTTTTACTGTTATTTGTAGAATGTATTCTTGAATGCCTCGAGCTCGCCCTTTCCGAGTACGCACCTGCCCCACCATGCATGAATGAAGCCCAATCCGTAACCCACAAGCTGGGTGAATGCCGCGGCAATACTGTATATTCCAATCTTCAGGCTCTTATTGCGTACCGACGAGTCGGCACAGAGCAACAGCGAATAGAGCACCAGAGGCGAGATGGCGATGGCTGCCAATCCCAGATATCTCATCACTCCGTAAGTGCCCATCATCTCGTAGAGCATTCCCGAATTGTCGCGCATAATGTAAACCGAATAGATGTAGAACGCGATTACAAGACACAGCAGCGAGGCTATTATGCAAGCCAGCGTGCCCAAGGTGAAGAACATTGGCAAAAGATGAACCACCTTTAGCGATTCGGGATATTTTTTGTAGAGGTTTATACGGGCTATTCCCGAGTTGTAAACCTGCTTGAAGAATTTCTTCAAATCAGTGCGGCGTTTATGCCATACCCACGATTCTGGGAACAGACGGCACGAATAGTTATTCTTGAATACTCTGATACTGAAGTCGATATCCTCGCCGAAACGCATATCCGAGAATCCGCCGAGAGCCTTGAACACCTCGGCCTTGCAGCCAAGATTGAAACTGCGTGGATAGAACTTGTCGAGTTTCTTCTTCCCGCCACGTATGCCGCCTGTGGTAAAGAACGAAGTCATGCTGTAGCTGATAGCCTTCTGCATGTCGGTAAACGACTCGTGCGCGCTGTCGGGGCCTCCGAAGGCATCGCTGTCCTTGTGGCTCAGTTCCTCGGCCGTTACCTGAAGATACGTCTCGGGCAGAACCACATCGGAATCGAGAATAATGAGATACTCACCCTGACTTTTTTCTGCGGCATAGTTTCGGGTTGCTCCCGGGCCGCTGTTGGGTTTGAAGAAGTATCTCACGGGCATCTTCGATGCGTATTGTCGGCACACCTCTTCGCAAGTCTCCGTGCTTCCGTCGTCAACCATAACCACCTCGAAGTCGGTAAACGACTGGCGCGAGAGGCTCTCGAGCAGTTCGCCTGCTTCGGCAGGACGGTTGTAGACAGGTACTATTATTGAGAATTTCATATTGTTTCTGAAAAATTACGGTTGCGACTGACCTTCGATAAACTCTTCGAGGAACATGTGTTCGCCGTCGAAAACGGCATACGAGAAGAAGTTAATCCAGTCGCCAAGAATCATCAGTCGCGAGTCGCGGCGCAGCATAAGGTCGAGTTCGATATGGCGGTGTCCGAAGATGAAATAGTTTATCTCGGGATGTGTTTCGAGATATTCCTTGGCATAGAGCACCAAGTATTCTCTGTCCTCGCCCATGTAAGGCGGCTCTTTGCCGTCAACGCGCTTCATGCGGCTGTGCTTTGCCCAGTTAAGGCCGAAATCTACAGCCCAGCGCGGATGGATGGCTGCAAACAGCGTCTGCGCCGCCTTGTTGTGGAACAGCCATCGCAAGAAACGGAATTTCTTGTCCTTGTCGCCCAGTCCGTCGCCGTGCGCAAGAAAGAACACCTTACCGTATATCTCGGTTACGATTTCCTTTCGGTGCATTATCACGCCACACTCCTTTTCGAGGTAGTCGCCGCACCAGATGTCGTGGTTTCCTGTAAAGAAGTGGACCTCCACGCCATTGTCTGTCAGTTCGCTAACCTTGCCAAGGAATCGGGTATATCCCTTTGGTACAACGAGTTTGTATTCGAACCAGAAGTCGAACATGTCGCCAAGGAAATACACCGCGCTTGCCTTGTCCTTGATGCTGTCGAGGAATCTGACAAGTCTGCGCTCCTGCATCCGTCCGTGCGGAATGGCTCTTGAGCCAAGGTGAGCATCTGAAAGGAAATATACGTTTTTCTTCATTTATAGATCAAAGCCTAATTCTACTTTTGCCTCGTCTGTCATCATATCCTTGTGCCATTCAGGCTCAAAGACGAGGTTGACGGTAGCCGATTTCACTCCGTCGATAGCATCGAGTTTCTGCTGCACGTCCTGCATAATGAAGTCGGCGGCAGGGCAGTTCGGTGCGGTGAGCGTCATGTCTACGCTCAGCGTAAAGTCATCAGCGAGGTCTATCTTGTAAATGAGTCCGAGGTCGTAGATGTTTACTGGAATCTCGGGATCATAGACGGTTTTCAGCACCTCAATTATTCTTTCTTCTATCTTTAACTTATCCATATTCAGTTTTGTTTTAAAAGCCCATTCTGTCCTCGTCGGCATAACTGTAATAGCCTGTTTCAGTAACGATTACATGGTCTACGAGTCTTATCTGCATTATCTTGCCAGCCTCGAAGAGCCTCTTCGTAAGATTGTCGTCGTCGCGGCTTGGGCGTGTGTTACCCGATGGATGATTGTGGCAGAGGGCAATCGTCGTTGCCTGCTTCAGCAGAGCCGTTCTGAGTACCATTCGCACGTCTACCATCGTGCCTGTTATCCCTCCGCGCGACACGTTCTCGACGGCTATCACCTTTGCCGACTGGTTCATAAGTATCACCCAACATTCCTCGACGGTGAGGTCTTGCATGCGTGGCTTCATGAGTGCGTAGATGTCGCGCGACGACTCAATGTGCGTGCGGTTGTCCTCGACCATGCTGCGGCGTTTTCCCAGCTCGCAGGCAGCGAGTATCGATACTGCCTTTGCCACGCCTATTCCTCTGTAACTGCAAAGTTCGTCGACCGTGCGTTTGCCCAGCAGACTTATGTTGTTGTCGCAGTCTCTGAGAATGTGCTGCATCAACTCTATGACAGATTCTTCTGCCGTACCTGTTCCGACCAGAATTGCGAGCAACTCGGCATTTGTCAGAGCTTCAGCCCCCAGCCGCACCATCTTTTCGCGCGGTCTGTCTTCGGTTGCAAGCGAGGCTATGCCGTTGTTTCGGTTAGCAGAAGTATTGTCCATAGTTGATTTTCGTCAAATCGGGGTTTATTTTACAAAAATACAACAAAGACGGATAACGGCAAAATAAAAACAAAAAAAAGCACACCTTCCGGCGTGCTTTTACTTATTAATTTGTTTGCAAAGTTATTACTCCTTTACACGGTTAAGGTATGAACCATCGCGAGTGTCAACCTCGATAAGTTCACCCTCGTTGATGAACAATGGAACGCGAACCTCTGCACCTGTCTCAACAGTTGCTGGCTTTGATGCGTTAGTTGCAGTATCGCCCTTCAAGCCTGGCTCTGTGTAAGTGATGCGGAGAACGGTCTTAACTGGCATTTCAGCAAACAGGATAGTCTCTGTAGAAGCGTCAGACACAACTTCAACGATATCACCCTCCTTCATGAAATCAACGCCTGTTACAAGGTCCTTAGCGATAGGCACCTGATCGAAAGTCTCCTGATTCATGAAAATATAGTCTGTACCCTCGAGGTAAAGGAACTGATAAGGACGACGCTCAACACGTACATCCTCAAGTTTCTCGCCGATGTTGAAGCGACGCTCGATAACGCGGCCTGAAACAACATCCTTAAGAGTTGTACGCATAATTGTATTACCCTTACCCGGCTTTACGTGAAGGAAATCGATGCAGAAATAAAGTTTGCCGTCAAGACGGATACATGTTCCCTTCTTAATGTCCTGTGAATTTATCATACGGTTTTTTATGTTATTATTACAAAATTTGGATGCAAAAATAGTGGAAATCAGTTAAATTTGCAAAAATATCATCGCAAAAATGAATCAATTCTTTGTAATTTAAAAAAAAGTAACTATTTTTGCAACCCGATTGACAAGTTGAATAATAACAATTAAAAAATTCATACAATGAAGAGAACATTCCAGCCTTCTAACAGAAAAAGAAGAAACAAGCACGGTTTCCGCGAGAGAATGGCAACAGCTAACGGCCGCCGCGTATTGGCATCTCGCCGTGCTAAGGGTCGCAAGAAATTGACTATTTCTGACGAGTTCAACGGAAAGAAATAATTCGCTTGTTGTTAGCAAGACACAATGAATTATAAAGAAGCAAAAGGTTTTCCAAAACTTTTGCTTTTTTTTTGCGCTTATTTTTGTATTTTTGCCACGCATATAACAAACTATATAAAAAGGTATGACTTTTAAAGAATTCTTCAAAGGACAGAAGAGCCGTTTCTTCTGGCTTAACATAATAGCGATGGTGGGCGTTGTTGTATTGCTCATAACTGTTACCCTGTATGGCATTGACTCATATACTCACCACGGCGAAAAGATTACCGTTCCGTCTATTACCGGAATGAACAGCAGCAAGGCTGCGCAGATTTTGGACGAGGCAGGACTGGCTTACGAGATTGTAGACTCAACATACCGCAAAGACATGGCTCCGGAGAGCGTGGTGGAACAATCGCCGACAGCAGGCAACTTTGTGAAGAAAGGACACATCATTTACCTTACGATAAATCAGACGAAGACTCCAACCATAGTTCTGCCCGACATTGCCGACAACGCATCGCTGCGCGACGCTCAGGCTAAACTCGAGGCTCTTGGCATAAAGACCGGACCAGCAGAACTGATACCGGGCGAGAAGGACTGGGTTTACGGAGTTAAGTACAAAGGCAGAAAGATATCCGCAGGCGACCGCATCCCGTCATCGGCAACTCTCGTGCTGATAGTTGGAAACGGAGACAGCCACGCATCGGCAGACTCTACGAGCAACAAGACTGCCGCGGCTGAGAGCGAAGAGCCCGCGAATGAGTAGTAGATAAACAGATAGTTAAATCTCTTAAAGACGATTATGATTAACGATAACGACGAATTTGAAATACCTGAATCAGAATACGAATTGGGCGAGGACATTGGCGACGTGCTGGGAGATGAAGGTGACGAGGAATATGCCGAAGGAGGCGACAGCGTATATGAGCACTTCCGATTCACTGCCGACGGTAAACAATCGCCACTAAGAATAGACAAGTTCCTTGTCGACCGTCTGGCAGGAGTGAGCCGCAACCGCATTCAGGCGGCGGCTGATGCTAACTATATCCTTGCAAACGGAAAGCCTGTAAAGAGCAACTATAAAGTAAAGCCGTACGACATCATACAAATGATGTACAACCGTCCGCGCTACGACAACGAAATAATTCCGGAGGATATTCCGCTAAACATAGTGTACGAAGACGACTCGATAATCGTTGTAAACAAGCCTGCCGGACTTGTAGTTCACCCGGGCTGCGGAAACTACAGCGGAACACTCGTAAACGGCATTGCATGGCACTTGCGCGACGACCCTTACTACGACCCTAACGACCCGGGCGTGGGACTGGTTCACCGCATTGACAAGGACACGAGCGGACTTCTGGTGGTGGCTAAGACCATCGAGGCAAAGACGTTCCTCGCAATGCAGTTCTACAACAAAACAACGAAGCGCGAATACAACGCTCTCGTTTGGGGAAACATCGAAGAGGACAAGGGCACGATTGTTGGAAACATAGCCCGAAATCCTAACGACCGTATGCAGATGACCGTCTTCGACCCCGAATCGGGCATCGGAAAACATGCCGTTACGCACTACGAGGTGCTCGAACGCTTCGGCTACGTTACCTTCGTGAAATGCGTGCTCGAGACTGGCCGTACACACCAGATTAGAGCGCACATGAAGCACATCGGCCATCCGCTGTTTGCCGATACGCGCTACGGCGGCAACGTTATTCTGCGAGGCAACCAGAGCAGCAGTTACCGACAGTTCATCGCCAACAGCTTCGATGTGTGCAGCCGTCAGGTTCTGCATGCCAAGACGCTGGGATTCCAGCACCCTATAACCCACGAGGACATGTTCTTCACATCAGAGCTGCCCGACGACATCGTCCAGCTTCTTGACAGATGGCGCACCTACATGGGCGCAAAGAAAGATAACGAAAATTAACACATATTACTAATTTATATTTATCAGAAAAAGTGAAAACAATTGCTATTGTTGCTGGCGGAGACTCATCTGAACATGATGTGTCAATGCGTTCCGCTCAGGGTATCTTCTCGTTTATGAACCACGACAAGTACAAAGTTTATGTGGTAGAGATTAAAGGCACTGCGTGGGAAGCGATTTTAGCCGACGGCAAAAGAGTTGCCGTTGACCGTAACGACTTTTCTTTCAGCGATAACGGAAAGAAAATTACTCCAGACTATTGCTACATAACAATACACGGAACTCCGGGCGAGAACGGAATACTTCAAGGTTACTTCGACCTTATCCGTATGCCTTACTCAACGAGCGATGTGCTTGTAGAGTCTATGACTTTCAACAAATTCACGCTGAACCAGTATCTGAAGGGCTTCGGCGTTCCGGTGAGCGAATCGCTCATTGTGCGAAAAGGTCAGCAGATGCCTTCTGACGAGGCAATAATCGCCAAGGTAGGTCTGCCATGCTTCGTAAAGCCTAACGCAGGCGGCTCAAGCTTCGGCGTTAGCAAGGTAAAGAAGACCGAAGAGCTTCAGGCAGCCATCGCCAAGGCAATGAACGAGAGCGACGAGGTGATGATTGAGGCAGAGATGAAGGGAACGGAGATTTCTGTTGGCTGCTTCAAGACAAAGAAGGGCAACGTTGTTCTGCCAGCCACCGAGGTGGTTTCGGAGAACGAGTTCTTCGACTATGACGCCAAGTACAACGGTCAGGTTCAGGAGATTACGCCTGCCCGTCTGTCGGACGAGACAACAGCCAAGGTGCGTCAGATGGTTTCTGAAATCTACGACATTCTGCACGCCAACGGCATAATCCGCATAGACTTCATCATTACAAAAGATGCCGAGGGCAACGACAAGCCTATGCTGATGGAGATTAACACTACACCCGGCATGACTGCAACAAGCTTCATTCCGCAGCAGGTAAAGGCTGCCGGACTGAACATGGGCGACGTGCTGAGCGACGTGATAGAAAACCAGTTCTAACAACCGACTAACAACTTTAATCATGACTATTCCTGAAGAATTCAACGACATACGGCCTTACACTCCCGAGGAGTTGCCAGCCGTGTATCAGGAACTGATAGCCGACGAGGAATTCAAGGCTGTAATGGCAAAGGTGATGCCCGACGTTCCGTTCGAGATGCTTGCAAAGCAGCTTCTGCAGTGCAAGACCAACCTCGAGTTCCAGAAAGCACTCGTCTACCCTCTCCTGAAGAGTCTCGTAGCAAAGTGCGGCAAAGGCATGGAGATGAATGCCGACAGTCTTACCGACCGCGACAAGCATCATACCTTCATCTCTAACCACCGCGACATCGTGCTCGACTCGGCACTTCTGTCGGTTCTTCTTGTAGACAATGGCTTCGACACAACGGTAGAGATTGCCATCGGCGACAACCTCCTTATCCGCCCTTGGATAAAGAAGATTGTGCGCATAAACAAGAGCTTCATTGTACAGCGCGCACTAACCATGCGCCAGATGCTTCAGGCATCGGCTACGATGAGCCGATACATGCACTTTGCCATCAACCATAAGAACGAGAACATCTGGATGGCGCAGCGCGAAGGCAGAGCCAAGGACAGCAACGACCTTACTCAGGACAGCATCCTGAAGATGCTTGCAATGGGCGGCGAGGGCGACATCATAGACCGTTTGAAGGACATGAACATCGTTCCGCTGAGCATCTCGTACGAGTTCGACCCATGCGACTATCTTAAAGCCAAGGAGTTCCAGCAGAAGCGCGACAACCCTGACTTTAAGAAGAGCCAGCAGGACGACCTCGACAACATGAGCATCGGCATCTACGGATTCAAGGGACATATCCACTATCACACCGCGCCTTGCATTAACGAGTGGCTCGACACTATTGACCGCAGCACTCCTAAGACCGAGATTTTCGGCATGATTGCAAAGCACATCGACAATGGTATACACTCGAACTACATGCTCTATCCTTGCAACTACATCGCGATGGACGAGCTTACAGGCTCGGACTCATCAGACAAGTACACAGCCGAGGACAAGGCTTTCTTCGAGAAATATCTGGCAGGACAGATTGCAAAAATCGACCTCCCGAACAAAGACGAGGCATTCTTGCGCGAACGCATACTTACAATGTATGCCAACCCTGCAATAAACAAAGCAAAGGCTTTGTAGCATAATATCAGCAACCTATATGGCGGAGTAATCTAAATGTTCGATTACTCCGCTTTTTTATTGCAAAATAATCAACGTTTTTTTAGGAAATAACAAAAATAATAGTTTATTTTGCACCTCAGTAGAACAGAGGGGTGCCCTGAACGTCTTTCAAGGCTGAGATTATACCCTAAATACTTGATCCGGCTAATACCGGCGAAAGGACATGTTTCAAAGCCTCACCGCACACTTTGTTTCTACAGAATTTAGAACGAAACAAAATTTATTGTGCATGAAAATAACCGTAAACAATAAGGAAACTGAGTTCGACGGCACAAGCGTGAGCGACCTTGCCGCACAGCTCCAACTGCCCGAAAAGGGCGTGGCAGTAGCCGTAAACAACGAGATGATTCCGCGCTCGGAATGGAGTGCCACACCGCTTGCCGAGAATGCCAACGTGGTGATAATAAAAGCCGCTTGCGGCGGATAATATTCTGAAAAACTTAAACTTATATAAATGGAGAAATTAGTAATTGCTGGCAAGGAATTTGGCTCGCGCCTGTTTCTTGGCTCTGGAAAGTTCAGCTCAAACCAAGTGATGGAAGAGGCTATCAAGGCTTCTGGCACAGAGATGGTTACGCTTGCCATGAAGCGCATTGAGCTTGACGACAAAGAAGACGATATGCTTAAGCACATTGCCCACCCAAACATACAACTTTTGCCTAACACATCGGGCGTGAGAGATGCCGACGAAGCGGTATTCGCCGCACAGATGGCGCGCGAGGCATTCGGCACAAACTGGCTGAAACTCGAGATTCATCCCGACCCTCGATACCTTCTGCCCGACTCTGTAGAGACTCTGAAGGCAACCGAGAAGCTTGTAAAACTGGGCTTCGTGGTTCTTCCATACTGTCAGGCAGACCCCGTTCTGTGCCGTCAGCTCGAAGAGGCCGGCGCAGCAACCGTAATGCCATTGGCTGCCCCTATCGGCACAAACAAGGGTCTTGAAACAAAGGAGTTTATCCGCATCATCATCGAGCAGGCTGGCGTTCCGGTGGTTGTAGATGCAGGCATCGGCGCACCAAGTCACGCAGCCGAGGCAATGGAAATGGGAGCATCGGCTTGCCTCGTAAACACAGCAATCTCGGTTGCAGGCAATCCTGTTGAGATGGCAAAGGCTTTCAAACTGGCTGTAGAGGCTGGCAGAATGGCTTACGAGAGCGGACTGGGCGCAGTAACATCGGGCAACTTGGTGGCATCGGCATCATCGCCGCTAACCGCCTTCCTTAACGACTAACAGAAAGAGAAAGATGTTTTCAGACGAATTGGAAAAGATTGACTGGGACGAGACAACCCGGAAAATCATGTCGAAGACCGATGCCGACGTGCGACGCGCGCTGACAAAGAGCCATTGCGACGTTGAGGACTTCATGGCCATGCTCTCTCCCGCTGCCGAGCCTTATCTTGAGCAGATGGCTCAGCTGAGCAAAAAATATACCGAGGAAAGATTCGGCAACACTATGTCGATGTTCATTCCGCTATACATAACAAACTCGTGCTCAAACTCTTGCGTATACTGCGGATTTCACGTCAGCAACCCAATGCCGCGCGTAATCCTCACACCCGAGCAAATTGAGAACGAGTACAAGGCGATAAAGGAGATTGCACCTTTCGAGAACATTCTGCTTGTCACGGGCGAAAATCCGGCAAAGGCTGGAGTGCCTTATCTGGCAAAGGCTCTCGACATTGCAAAGAAATATTTCTCGAACCTGAAGATTGAGGTTATGCCTCTCGCTGCCGAAGAATATGCCGAGTTGCGCGAGCATGGTCTGAACGGCGTTATATGCTTTCAGGAGACGTATCACAAGGCAAACTACAACATTTATCATCCGCGCGGCATGAAGAGCAAGTTTGAGTGGCGCGTAAATGGATTCGACCGCATGGGACAAGCCGGAGTACACTCCATCGGCATGGGCGTGCTGATTGGACTGGAGAAGGAATGGCGCACGGACATAACGATGATGGCTTACCATCTGCGCTATCTTCAGAAGAAATATTGGCGCACTAAATACTCGGTTAACTTTCCGCGTATGCGCCCGGCACAGAACGAGGGCTTCCACCCTAACTGCTACATGACGGACAAGCAGCTTGCTCAGGCTACTTTTGCGATGCGAATCTTCGACCACGATGTAGACATCAGCTACTCAACACGCGAGCCAGCCTTCATCCGCAACAACATGGCTATGCTTGGCGTTACCACTATGAGTGCCGAGAGTCGCGTAAATCCGGGAGGATATCACACTTATCCGCAGGCTTTGGAACAGTTTACGGTGAGCGATAACCGCAAGGTTGGCGACATCATCGCCTCGCTGAAGGCTGTAGGCCGTGAGCCTGTATGGAAGGACTGGGATGCCAGTTTCGACCATAAGGCTTCGTAAGAAACTTGAAAATTGAGAATTGAAAGTTGAAAATTTTAATTGACAATGGACAATTGACAGTTGACAATTTTTCTTTTGAGAGTTGAAAATTGAAAAATTCAGAATTAACAGTTCTTTTTTAAAGATTTTAGATTTTCGAGTTTCTACGACTTCTTACAACCGCAACAACACAATCAACTTTTATACAATAGCAAGACTCGCAACCGCCTTATGTGCAGTTGCGAGTCTATTTTTACGAAACCTTTGCAAAAGTTGACAGAACAGGATTATCAAAAATTGTACAGTCGACTATATAGATTTTGTCAACTTTGACAATGATGAAAACAGAGATATAGACTATTCTGAGATATCACTGGACTATATCTATTCACAAACTCGGGATTAAATCGAGAAACTACGGTTAACGCGATTACTGAGCGGAGTTTCTTTCTGCGTCTATTTCCCCAAAAAACTTTTTCCGAACAAGCGCATCTATATAAAAACGCCTCGGCTTGCCAACAAAAAAAGACAAGCCGAGGCGTTCTAAACAAAAAGAACTATATTCTTACGGCAGTACCGCTACAGCTTACCATAAGCATGCTGCCCTTTGCACCTATAGCCTCGTAGTCGAGGTCGATGCCAACGATGGCATTTGCGCCCAGTCTTGCGGCACGCTCGCTCATCTCCTTCAGCGCAGCTTCCTTTGCCTCGATAAGAGTCTGCTCGTAGCTCGAAGAACGACCTCCGAAGAAATCGTGCAGCGATGCTGTAAAATCCTTTATGAAATTGGCTCCGATGATAACTTCGCCAGATACCAAGCCCAGATACTGCTGTATCTGATGGCCTTCGAGTGTTGGTGTTGTTGATAATAACATGATAATTACGGTTAAATGATTAATATTTTCTGCAGAAAAACTATCGGTCGAAACTTACCGCCTCGCCTATGCAACTGCGGTCAACGCCTTGCTTGATGTCGAACACCTTGTTGCCGTTGCAGTAGGTGGCATAAACCTGATGATGGAACTTTCTGCCCTCGAGCGGACTCCATCCGCACTTGCTTATGATGTCGCCCTGCTTCAGAGTCCAGTCAGCCTCGCGAACGATAACGAAATCGGCCTTGTAGCCCACTCTTATGTAGCCCCGGCGACGGATACCGAAGAGCGATGCCGGGTTATGGCACATCAGCCTTGTTGTCTGAATGGCAGCCTGCTGGCGGTCGTTTTTGCAGAGTGTCGTCATGAGGTCGAGCATCGATACGAGCGAGAACTGAAGCATCGGCATTCCGCTCACCGCCTTGGCGCATCCTCCCTCCTTCTCGCTTAGCAGATGCGGAGCGTGGTCGGTTCCCACAACGGCAATGCGTCCGTCGAAGAGTGATTTCTGAAGTGCCTTCTGATGCTGCTCGCCCTTGATGGCAGGATTGCATTTTATGCGTGTACCGAGGGTCTGATAGTCGGCATCGTTAAACATCAGATGCGACACGCAAGCCTCGGCTGTGATATTCTCGAACTTATCTTCGCCATTACCGTTAAGAGCCGCCTTAGACTTCGGGATGAGTTCGAGTTCGTCGGCAGTTGTGATGTGTGCCACATGCAGTCGCGCGCCAGTTTCCCTTGCCAGTTTCACGGCGAGTTCGGTACTCTTGAGGCAAGCCTCAACGCTTCGTATCTCGGGATGGAACTTAACATCGGGATCTTCGCCGTGGTGCGATTTGTACTCGGCCATGTTGGCATCGATAATCTCGGTATCCTCGCAATGGGTCATTATCGGCAGAGGACTTTCCTTGAATATTGTCTTGAGCGACTCGTAGTTGTCTACAAGCATATTTCCGGTTGATGAGCCCATGAAGACCTTTACGCCGCACACCTTTTTCTTGTCGAGTTGCTTAAGCATCTCGGTATTGCTGTTCGTTGCTCCGAAAAAGAACGAATAGTTAACGTGGCTACACTCGGCGGCATGGCGGAACTTTTCGTTAAGGTCGTCGATGCTCACGGTCTGCGGCTTGGTGTTTGGCATGTCGAAGAAGGTTGTAACGCCTCCCGCGGCAGCAGCAGCCGATTCGCTCTCCATATCTGCCTTGTGGGTTAGTCCGGGGTCGCGGAAATGAACGTGGTCGTCAATCACGCCCGGCATCAGCAACATTCCTTGGCAGAAGATAATTTCAGCCCCCTGCTCCTGTGCCTCGTGCACAAAATCGTTGTACGCGGCAGCACCTTCATCAATATATACAATCTTGACAATAATGTTATCATAGACCAAAACGGAGCCCATTGCACATGTGCCCTCGTTTACAATCATAGCATTGTAAAAAAACTTTTTTCCCATGGTTTCAGAAATTCACAGATGCAAATTTAATGAAACCTAAGTTAAAAAACAACCAAAATTTATAAATATTTACTATCTTTACGGCATTTTAAAAGCATTAACGTATGAAGAAACTATTTTTTCTGTTTTCGTTCCTTGTGGCAAGTATGGCAACGGTAGTTGCACAGGTTGAACGTCCGAAAATTGTTGTAGGCATTGTTGTTGACCAGATGAGATGGGATTACCTGATGCGCTACAACGACCGCTATTGCGACGGCGGATTTAAGCGCATGATGCGCGAGGGAGTGAGTTGCAACAACATGATGATTAATTACATCCCGACTATCACAGCCGTGGGACACACGTGTATCTTTACCGGCTCGGTGCCTGCGCTCACGGGCATCACGGGCAACAGTTTCTTTATTGAGCAGGAACAGCGCAAGATTTACTGCTGTCAGGACGATTCTGTCGAGAGCGTAGGTTCTAAGAATGCAGCCGGAAAGATGTCGCCTCACAACATGCTCGTAACAACCATCACCGACGAGTTGCGTCTGGCTTACAACTTCCGCAACAAGACCATAGGCGTTGCGCTGAAAGACCGCGCCGCCATTCTTCCGGCAGGACACACAGCCAACGGAGCATATTGGTACGACACAAAGGATAACTGCTTTATTACAAGCACTTACTATATGAACGAGTTGCCTAAGTGGGTAAAAGATTTCAACAAGCAGGAACTTGGCAAGAAATACCTGAAACAAGGCTGGGGCAACCTACTCTTCGACGAGAGCACATACGTTCAGAGCACGAAGAAGAACAGTCCTTACGAAGCGGAACTCGACCCTAAGGAGATAAAGCACACGCATTGGGGCAACAATCTTACCCTCGCCATGGCAAAGGCTGCCATAGAGGGCGAAAAACTCGGGCAGAACGGACTTTGCGACTTCCTGACCGTTAGTTTCTCGGCTCCCGATGCCATCTCACACTTGGTTGGTCCAAACTCAATCTTGATGGAAGACTGCTATCTGCGCCTCGACCGCGAACTGGCTGATTTCTTCAACTATCTCGACGGAAAATTCGGGAAAGACGGATATCTTGCCTTCCTCACAGCCGACCACGCCGGAGCGCACAATCCGTCGTTCCTTATCGACCACAAACTGCCGGGCGGCGCGTGGGACGACGAAACCGTATGCAAGGAACTGAACAAGGCGATAAACGAGAAATTCGGCTTGAAGGACGACGTGGTAATGAGCGCGAAGAACTATCAGATTCATCTTAACTACCGCACCATTGGCGAGCAGAAGGCTGATGTCGCCGCTCTTAAGAAGTTCATCATAGAGCAAATGCTGAAGCGTCCAGACGTTCACTATGCATTCGACATAAACAACATGCCCGAATATCTGCCTGCACGACTGAAGGAGCAGGTTGCCAATGGCTACAACCCTAAGCGCAGCGGCGAGATTGCACTCATTCTCGAAAACGGATACAGCGAAATTATAGACAAGCGCAACGGCATTTATCTGGGCAACAGCCACGGCGTATGGTCACCTTACGACGCTCACATCCCATTCATGCTTATGGGCTGGCACGTTCCGCACGGAGTGGCCGACAACCGCACACACCACATAACAGACATATCTACAACAGTTGCCAACATGCTGGGCATTCAGATGCCAAGCGGATGTCTGGGCGACGTTATTGAGTGGAAATAACGATTATTTACGACTAAAAATGGACACATATCATGAAAGAACTTGAAAGACGAATTGCCGAAGAAGGTAAGTATCTTCCCGGCGGAATACTGAAAGTTGACAGTTTCATCAACCATAAGATAGACCCTCAGTTGATGCACAGCATAGGCAAGGAAATTGCTGCCATGTTTGCCAACAGCGGAATAACAAAGGTAATGACGGTAGAGGCAAGCGGCATCGCCCCGGCCATTATGGTTGGCTTGGAGATGAGTCTGCCTGTTGTCTACATCAAGAAGGCAAAGCCAAGCACCATGGATAAGTGCTACACAACCGTGGTTCACTCGTTTACAAAGGCTAAGAACATAGACCTTGTGCTGGGCACCGACATGCTGAGCAAGGGCGACAAGATTCTGTTTGTCGACGATTTCATTGCCAACGGTAACACTACTCTGGCTGCCATCGACCTTATCCATCAGGCTGGAGCAGAGATGGTTGGCTGCGCCTTCCTCATCGAAAAGGACTATATGCAGGGACGCAAGCGCATCCTTGAGCAGTACCCTAACCTCGACATCAAGAGTCTTGCCATTGTGCAGAGCAGCGAGATTACCGAGCAGGACAAGAAGTTTATGCAGATTGCCATAGACGCATCGGTTGAGAACGTTAAGAACGGCGGCGGTCCGTTTGGCGCGGTAATCGTTAAGAACGGCGAACTTGTTGCCACAGGCGTTAACCGCGTGACGGCAAACAGCGACCCAACGGCACACGCCGAAGTCTCTGCAATCAGAAACGCGTGCCAGAAGCTGGGCACTTTCAAACTGGACGGATGTGTTATCTACACCTCGTGCGAGCCTTGCCCTATGTGTCTGAGCGCGATTTACTGGAGCGGTATAAACAAGATTTACTACGGCAACACGGCTGTCGATGCCAAGGACATCGACTTCGACGACCAGTTTATCTACGACGAGATTGACAAGCCTGCCGACTCGCGCAACATTCCTTCAATCTGCCTGCTGCGCCACGAGGCTCAGCGCGCCTTCCGCGACTGGCGTCTGAAGGTTGACAAAATTGAATATTGATATTTTATCGATACAGAGAACAAATCGGGCGGAAAACTGAAGGATTCTTCATTCTTCGGTTTTCTGCCCGATTGATTATCGAACCTGTTCGGAAAGAAGAAATGACTTTTCTGTCATTCTGGTATGATACACGGGCAAATGGGTAGATATTGGGAAGATTAGTCAGATTTAACAGAAAAAACATCAACTTTATTTAAATTTGTGTACCTTTGCAGCACAAATAACAATAATACGGGAATACAAACATCAATATATAATATATGAAAATTGTTGATATCAAAGACTATACAACCTACGTTGGCATTACAATGCTAATGAAGGGTCTTTCTGTTAGTCCGCTTAAATTACAGAAGATTCTGTATTATGAGCAGGCTTGGCATATGGTAGGCTTTGGTAGAGAGAATACGCTGTTTGCAAACGCGCCAGAGGCATGGGTAAACGGTCCTGTATATCCAGAAATCTACCATATTTACAAAGACATGGTTCCAGGCATGTGTGATCATCTAAGATATAATAATTTCAATACAGATGAAGAAAATGCTAGTAAAAAGAGCATGGAATTGGTAGAGAAAATGCAACTGGAGAAGGAAGAACTGGATTTAACCGAACAGGTTATTATGCTTTATGGCTCAAAGACACAGAACCAGTTGATTCTGTTGACTCATAGTGAAAAACCTTGGAGTGAGAAGCGAGAAGGTTTAATGCCATACGAGTATTCTAACAATCCAATTTCTTTGGATTGCATGCATGATTACTACAAGGCACGTTATGATCGTAATAGAGCAAAGAAAGAAGCATGATAAACTTATCACAATTTGATACCGAAAACATACAGCCAGCGAGCCTTGGTGAACGCTTAACTTATGAGGATCTTGTAGATTCTCAGGATCAGTTTATTTCTGTTCAATACAATGCGATAGACCTTGGTGATACAAAGTATGGCTTTAATCAAGGTTTTGAAGGCAATGAGGCTAATTTGTATTTTGAACGTATGAAAGAGTTTTCTGAGAATACATTAAATGAAATCCAGGAAAACTCAAGCCACGAATCACATTTCTACAGGTCTGATATTCGTGGAAATCTTAAGAAATTGTTTGATTCAATAGATCCAAATATTGCAAAAGTCAATCCTTTGATTTTTCACTTTGCCCTTGATCCTGACAATAAGAACTTTGCTGATAGAAAAAAGAATATCCGTAATCCTCGCATATATTTTATGGTAGGTAGAAACGGAATGATACATATTCTTTTCTTTGATCCTTATCATGAGATAAATCCATAAAACCAAATCGATCTTAGGATGGCTATTCTAGTGGTCGCTTCCATAACTATTTAATAGAAAATGTTTTACAAACTAGATTTTCTAATGACCGCCATTTAAAAAACGTTTTTTTCAAAAAACTAATCTTCAAAGAATTACAAGCTCAACCACGCTCTTTTGTACTCTAATGACAAATTGGGGCTTATTTTTGCAGTGGGAATTTTGCGTTCTTTCGGAAACAAGCAGCAAAAGGACAACAAGCCTTCGTTCCCAATCAAAAAAATATCTGCAACAAACTATAATTCAACCTTTTTAAGTGCAACAAGCCTTTCTAGCGAATTATAACAAATCTTACAAAAATCCCACTCCATATTAAAAAATTTCATACCTTTGCATTAAGGTATGAAAAACTATTCAACCCAAATCGGTCATTAGAATGGCTATTTTTCGTAGTTGCTTTCGTAACAGCTTGATAGCAAGCTTTTTGCAATTTGATTTTTCTAATGACCGCCATTAGAAAAATGGCTTTACAAACAACTCATTTTCAAGACTTTATAAACTTGACCACGGATTTATGTATTTCTAATGACCGATTTGGGTTCAATATGAAAAAACAACTCATTTTAGCACTATGTTGCGCGTTTTGTTCATCTGCAATAAAAGCACAGAGCGAAACGGACGGTTTGTTAAAGTCAGACAGCAGCATCAATATGCTACCTGTCGAACAGAAGTCTCTGTTGCTGCGAGACTCGACACACCTGCAATTTGCCACTATGAGCCTAAAACCTAAACCAGAAAAACTTCCGGTATTAAACGACAACTCAAGAATCTATACAGATATTCCCAAAGCAGGCAATACGAGTTTTAATCTGTGGAGAGGTGCTTCGCTTGGATTCTACGGTATGACCAGCCAACAGGTGGGATTGATGGGCACAGAAAGAGGGATGGTGTCGCTCAACCAGCATGTAGGCAGATGGGATTTCAACGCAATGGCTATTGCCAACAAATATTGGATGCCTTGGCAGCACACGCTTTCTACGCAGATGGGATATGGCGGCACTATCGGCTATAACATCAATTCAAGGGTTTCTCTTCATGCCTTCGGTTACTACTATGCCAACCAAATGCATGTAGGTCCTGCCATGAGTCCTTACGTTAACAATAACAATTACGGAGGGTATGCAGATATCCGACTAAACAAGACTTTTGGAGCAAAAGTGGGAGTGAACAGATATGTCAACCCTATGAACGGCAAATGGATAACTGAGCCTTTGGTAAACCCTTATATCAAGATTGGCGATTCGAAGATAGAGCTTCCTCTTGGCGGACTTCTCAAGGCTTTTGTATGGGGCGACCGAGACAACCCTATGCGCTTTCAGCCTCGTCCCCAGCCACCTGTTCCACAAGGAAGAAAGCCAAGGAGATAGTAATGTCATCGGCATAATGAGTCCTACTGCACTTAAAAACGATATTCTCTGCTACTTCCA
>R24__coassemble_212_pt1 | contig 43022 bp, 37 predicted proteins | sample R24__metabat2_low_PE_011 | metagenome-assembled genome bin R24 | reverse complement strand
ATTTATACATTTGTAAACATAAGTCTGATGCAAAATGCATATATTTGCATTCGACTTTGCAAATATAGTAAAAATTAGTAATATCAATGAAATCACTATTGACAACTTTGGCTTTTGCCACAGCTATCAGCGCATCGGCGCAGAATAATATTACCGTTAATGCCCAAAAACTGGGCGCGCCGATTCCGAAGACTATGTACGGAATCTTCTTCGAGGACATCAACTTTGCTGCCGACGGTGGTCTGTATGCCGAGTTGGTAAAGAACCGCTCGTTCGAATTCCCAAACCATCTGCAAGGCTGGACGGCATTCGGAAAGTTCGAGGTGCGAAACGACAATCCGGCATACGACCGCAACCCTAACTATGTGCGCCTTATTCCGGTGGGACACCGCCACAAGCGCACAGGCTTGGAGAACAGCGGCTTCTTCGGCATCGGCCTGAAAAAGGGCGAGGAATATCGCATCACATTCACGGCTAGACGTACCGACGACAAGGACGCGACCATTCGCATCCAACTTATCGACCCGAGCAACATGGGCGAGGTTCAGTTTATTCATGAGAAAGAGGCTAAGATTGCCATCGACTCAAAGGAGTGGAAGAAGTACACGGCTATAATCAAGAGCAAGGCTACGATAGACAAGGCTCACCTGCGCGTGCTTCATGCCGGAGCATCGGCGGTAGATATCGACCACATCTCGCTCTTCCCTGTAGACACTTGGAAGGGACACGAGAACGGTATGCGAAAAGACCTTGCTCAGGCTCTTGCCGACCTCAAGCCGGGCGTTTTCCGCTTTCCGGGCGGATGTATAGTCGAGGGAACGGAAGAGGGCGACCGCTACAACTGGAAGAACAGCGTGGGCGCGGTTGAGAACCGTCCGCTAAACCTGAACCGCTGGCAATACACCTTCGAGCATCGCTTCTACCCCGACTATTACCAGAGTTACGGACTGGGCTTCTACGAATACTTCCTTCTGAGCGAGGAGATTGGCGCAGAGCCTCTGCCTATCCTTAGTTGCGGACTGGTGTGCCAGTATCAGAACAACGACAAGGTTCACACTCCTGTTGAGGAACTGAAGCCTTACATTCAGGATGCGCTCGACCTCATAGAGTTTGCCAACGGAGCAACAACCACAACGTGGGGAAAACTTCGCGCCGAGATGGGACACCCGGAGCCTTTCAACCTGAAATACATCGGTATTGGCAACGAGCAATGGGGCGACATCTACCCTGCTCACCTAAAGCCGTTTATCGATGCTTTGCGCAAGGCTCACCCAGAGGTCAAAATCGTAGGTTCATCTGGTCCTGATTCTGAAGGAAAGAAGTTCGATTATCTGTGGCCTGAGATGAAGAAACTGAAGGCTGATTTGGTTGACGAGCATTTCTATCGCCCAGCCGACTGGTTCCTGAAATCGGGCAACCGATACGACAATTACGACCGCAAAGGTCCGAAGGTTTTTGCTGGCGAATATGCGTGCCACATCAAGGGCAAGAAGTACAACCAGTTCTACGCATCGCTACTCGAGGCAGCCTTCATGACTGGTCTTGAGCGCAACGCCGACGTGGTTGAGATGGCAACATACGCTCCGTTGTTTGCACACGTCGAGGGCTGGCAATGGCGTCCGGACCTTATCTGGTTCGACAATCTGCGCAGTTTCCGCTCTTGCAGTTATCTTGTTCAGCAGCTTTACAGCCATTACAAGGGCAGCAACGTTGTTAGTCTGACTATGGACAACAAGCCTGTGGCTGGAAACGAGGGTCAGAACGGTCTGTTTGCCAGCGCGGTATTCGACAAGGCTTCATCAAGTTACATCGTGAAGGTTGCAAACACAAGCAAAGAACCTCAGCCTATGAAGGTTAACTTCAAGCTAAAGAACAAGAAGCAGAAGCTTGCAGGCGCACACGTCATCACGCTCCAGAGCGACAATCTCGAGGCTGAGAACACGCTCGACGAGCCAAACAAAATCTCTACAAAAGAGAGCAACATGACGATAAGCGGCAACTGTCTCGACACGACAATCGCGCCAGAGACATTCGCAGTCTACATCGTAAAATAATTTTTATAAGGATTCAGTAAACGGCGTAATAATCTCTTATTATGCCGTTTACTTCTATTTTGCTAAACTTAAAATCTAATCATTCTAAAAAAATGCCTTTGCGTATTCTTTTTCTCTACATTTTCCTGTTTGCATCAGCCATCGCCAAGGCTGCTCCGCAGCTGCACAAACTCGACATACGCGTGGTTCTTAGGCACAATGGCGACGCGCTCATTACCGAACGGCGCGACATGACGATAGACGACTACGGAACAGAATGTTACATCGGTTTGGGATACATGTCGCCAAGCACGGTGCGCGACCTTCGCGTTACCGATGAGAACGGGCAGGAATACACCAACGTGGGCGAATGGGACGTTAACCGCAGCCGCGAATGGAAAACCGGCAAATGCGGCATCGTTAACAAGTCTAACGGATATGAATTGTGCTGGGGTCTGGGTGCGTCGGGCGAACGCACCTACATAACCGAATATGTCGTTACGGGGCTCGTGCGTGCCCACCCCGATGCCGATGCCATACGCCATGTGTTCATGGACACATCGGTCAGCCCCAAGCCCGAAAAGGCAACGTTAACCATTGAGTCGGAAGACTCCGTAATGTTTACGACCGAAAACAGCGGCGCGTGGGGATTCCGCTTTGCTGGCGACATGGTCTTCAGCGAGGGAAAGATAGTGGCAACCAACACCTATGCCTTCGGACAGGAAGACGGACTGTACATAATGGTGCGCTTCGACAAGGGCATATTCGAGCCGACCATTAAGGATAACGATACCTTTGAACACAAGAAAGAGCAAGCCTTCGAGGGCAGCGACTATGCCGAAGACTTTTCCGAATGGACAATCGAGGACTGGCTTGGCGTTATCTTCGTAATCATAATCTTTACTTACGGAATAATTGAGATGCTGTGGGGCGGCATCAGTATATGGATGGCTCGCCGCAAGGCTTTCAAGAATCTGATGTGGTATCGCGACATTCCGCTCGGAGGCGACCTTCAGGAAGCCAACAACATACTAAACGCATACCGGTACACAAGATGCAACTACAACAACCTACTCTCGGCATGTATTCTCAGGCTCATCAGCATGGGAAGCATAGCCATTGAGCAACGAAGAAACAACGTAGGCAAGAAGATTCCAAAGTTCGTAATACGTCCTTTGCAGAATGCCGACGAAACGCCTTTGCTTCTGCAAAAGGTTCACGAGATATTCCGAAAAGCCGCCGGAAACGATACTGTTCTCGAACCCGTCGAACTTCGCGAATATACCGAATCTAAATACAACGCCGGCATCATGGAATCGTTTGCCGGACTGCTACATTCGTCAAGCCCGACGGTATCAAAATACAAAGACCGCCAGACCGATGTGCGTCAGGTTTTCGGACTGAAGAAATTCCTGAAGGAATTCTCTCTGCTCAACGAGCGCGGCATAAACGAGGTGGCCTTGTGGAAGGAATATATGATTTACGCCACGCTTTTCGGCATTGCCGATAAGGTAATAGATGAAATGCGCAAGATAAATCCCGAATACTTCAACATGGACGCGGTAGCAAGTCAGATGGCTGACAAAATTACCATCTCGGCAATCCACTCAACCTTCAGTTCGGGAGCAGCACGCGCAGCGGCCCGAAAGGCATCACGCGAGGCTGCCGCCAGAGCACGCTCGTCGGGTCACGGTGGTCACACGTCGAGACGAGGCGGCGGAGGCGGATTCTCCGGTCGCCATGGCGGTGGCGGCGTAAGATAAACGTCAACATCGGGCATAACAATAACGGCTGTCCCATCGTACATGAGGCAGCCGTTGTTCTTTGTGTTCGCATCAGTCAAAAATCAAACAAATCTCTTTTCTTTTGCAAAATCAAAGAAAATCCTTTGCTTTTTCAGAAGAGTTTAGCCATAATAATGCCCAACAGCCCATTCCACGCCCACAAGAATTTGGCGGTTTATATTATTCTTCTGTTCAAAAACACACAAATCATCTTGTACCATCTGACTTATTTTTATATTTTTGCCAGACAAATTTTAAATTACTTATGGAAAATAATACAAATAAAGAAACTAACGCAGAAACATCAAAACTTCTAATGTTAGGATTTGCAAAATCGGCAGAACAAGGAGATGACGAAGCCCAGTTCAATCTTGGCCTATGTTATTGTAAAGGATACGGCACACCAATAGAACCAAAGAAAGGCATGGAACTAATATGCATGTCTGCCGAACAAGGAAATGAAAAAGCAATAACGCTTGCAAAAAAGCTATTAGAAGGCTACGAGAGAAAACAAAAATCCATAGGTCAAAGAATCATGGGATTCATTCTGTCGCCATTCAGAAAATAATACTTTTTGCCTTTCAAAAAAATCGACTCGAAAAAAAACATTTCTCTATAAACACATATTTCACTTATGGACAATAACGAAACAGCCCAAAAACTATTCCTCTCTGGGGTACAGTATTATAACGGCAATGGCACAGAACAAGACTTCGGGAAAGCCTTCGACCTTTTCAGCCAAGCAGCCGAAATGGGACATGCCGACGCACAGTTCTTTCTTGCCCTGTGCTATCACAACGGACAAGGCGTTGAACCCGACAACACAAAAGCCATCGAACTGCTTACAAAGGCGGCACAACAAGGACAAAGCGATGCACAGTTCTACTTGGGCATAAGCTACGAATTTGGCAAGGACGTTGAACAAGATTTCAAGAAAGCTGCCGAATGGTACTCAAAGGCTTCTGTGTTAGAAAACGGACGCGCCCAGTTCCGCTTGGGCATCTTATATTTCAACGGTCGCGGCGTTGAGAAGAGCGAAGCCAAGGCTGCCGAATATTACAGAAAGGCAGCAGAGAACGGCGATGTTGCCGGACAATACTATACTGGTCTGTGCTATCACAACGGAAACGGCGTGGAGCAAGACTTTGCCAAGGCGATAGAATGGCTTACCAAGGCTGCAACCCAAGGAGAAGCCAACGCACAATACAACCTCGCCCTCTGCTACCTTAAAGGCGACGGCGTAAAGGAAGATGTCAGCACAGCAGTTGAGTGGCTTGAAAAGTCAGCACAGCAAGGAAACCCAAATGCAAAATCTGCGTTGGAAGAAATTCGCAACAACAGCGAAATCTATCACCTTAGAGGAGACAACAACTTTGCTGAAAAAGCCAAGGAGAACGAAGACCTTCAGCAAGCACAAAAGCTTTGTCTTTTAGGCATGACATTAGCTCAGGCATACCACAACGGCGAAAAGGGCGAAGATGACCACAAGCAAGCCATAGAGTGGATTAAGCAAGCAGCCGAGATGGGATATGCCGAAGCTCAATTCTGCATATCAAAATGCTACGCCTCGGGCGAGGTGGTAGAGAAAGACATGCAGAAATCCATCGAGATGCTTACAAAAGCGGCAGAGCAAGGACACGACGAGGCTCAATATTTCTTAGGTTTGTTCTACGACGCTGGCAACGGAGTAGAGAAAGACGAAAAGAAAGCATTTGAGTGGCACAAAAAATCGGCAGAACAAGGATTTGCCGACGCACAATACGTATTGGGAGCATGCTACCACGACGGCAACGGCACAGAGCGCGACTCAGCAAAAGCGATAGAATGGTTTAACAAAGCCGCAGAGCAGGAAAATGCCGACGCACAATACGCTCTTGGCTGTATATATTATAGCGGCGACGGCGTTGACCGTAACTTAGAAGAAGCATTCAAATTGTTCAAGAAGGCTTCCGAGCAGGGACACCCCGAAGCCAAAAAACAAGTTTGCAATATGCTGGTCGACCTTGATTTCGACATCACAAAAGTCTACCCGCAAAAATCTGCCAAGCCAACCAAGCCTGCCGCATCTGCAGCAAATAAAGAGGTTAGCAGACAAGCCGTCGCTAACAATCATCAGAATACAGAATCTGAAAAAGGCTTCTTCGGAAGTATCATCTCAGCTATCAAGAATATATTCAGATAACTTACTCCAAACGTGCTGCCCTACCCCAAACAGGCAGCACGTTTTTCGTTCAAAAAAACAAGGCGAAAGGTTGTGTTATATTTAATTTTTTTGTTCTTTTGTATCATAGAATAAAACTCCATCAGAGAAAAATGACAAAATCGCAGCATCACGTCTGCACATCATGATTCAAAAAAAGACATTCAATCTGAATTGGAGAAGCATATAACATCAATATCATCAACATTTTATCACTTATGGAAAATAACGACAAAGCCACATCTCTTTATCAGCTCGGAGCAATATACTACTGGGGCGACGACAATACCGAACGCGACCTTGACAAAGCCATAGAATATTTGCAGAAGGCAGCCGACATGGGGCACGACAAGGCGCAAAACCTATTGGGCGTCTGCTTCGAGACGGGCGAAGGCGTTGAACAAAACCACGAAAAGGCAATTGAACTATACACCAAGGCATCCAAGCAAGGAAACGAATACGCACTATACAATCTTGCATGCTATTACGAAAAAGGCGAAGGCATTGAACAAGACTACGAGAAGGCCGTAGAACTATACACCGAAGCTGCACGCCGAGGACACTCCAAGGCCCAGCTGTGCTTAGGCACTCTCTATTTTTACGCAAACTATGGCGTTGAGCAAGACTATGGCAAAGCGGCAGAATGGTACAAAAAGGCTGCAGAGCAAGGCGATGACGAGGCACAATTCAATATCGGCTACTGCTACGAAAACGGCACAGGCGTTGAGCAAGACTACGAGAAGGCTATAGAATGGTACGTCAAGGCTTCGGAGCACGACAATACCAATGCACTATACAGACTGGCAGTATGCTACCAAAACGGCACAGGCATAAAGCAGAACCTACAGAATGCCTTCGAGCTGTTCAAGATAGCTGCCGAACTGGGCGATGCCGACTCACAAACAAAATTGGGCACATTATACGAAAATGGCATGGGCGTTAAGAAAGATATCAGTCTGGCAATAGAATGGTACACCAAGGCTGCCGAACAGAACAACGCTACTGGCCAGTACATGCTGGCATTACACTACGACTTCGGAATTGGCATAAACAAGGACAAGAAGAAAGCCATAGAACTATACACATTGTCTGCCAAGCAAGGCTATGCCGACGCACAATATTACCTTGCCCTGTCATACCACAACGGCGACGGCGTAAAAAAGAATTACGCAAAGTCCATAGACTGGTGCACCAAGGCTGCCGAGCAAAACCATGCCGAGGCTCTTTATCACTTGGGCTACTGCTACCACAAAGGCATAGGCGTAAGACAATTCTACAGAAAGGCGGTCGAGCTGTATACCCTATCCGCCGAGCAAGGCTTCGACCTTGCACAGCTGCAACTTGGCAGATGCTACTTCTTTGGCGTTGGCATAAACAAAGATAAGGCAAAAGCAAGAGAATGGTACACCAAGGCAGCCGAGCAAGGCAACAAAGATGCCCAATATGCCCTCGACTCGCTCAACGGAAAAAGCAATTACTTCTCATGGATAAGAGACTTGTTCAGATTTCGATAAGCCCATATCTTAACAAGAACAAGGCAGTTGTTCGTTTGCAAGAGCATACCAAGATATCATACCCTTCAAAAAAACGAACTGTAACTTTGTAACTTTTTTCATTATATTTGCAAAAGACACGTTTAATTTAATCAACAATATGGAAGATAACATACTTGATGAATATGAAAGCCTCCTCATTCCTGAAAAGGATCTCGGAGACGAAGAGGAAGACGAATTTGGCGTAGTTTACAGCAAAGACGGGAAAAGACTGATAAAAGGTAAATATTTAAAAACTTATGAAATAAAACAAGGCACTAAAGTTATTTGTAATCGTGCTTTCTCTGGATGTAAATCTTTGCAGCAAATCAAAATTCCAAACTCGGTTACGAACATTGGAAACTCGGCATTCTCTTGGTGTGATTCTTTGAAGCAAGTCAATATTCCCGACTCAGTTACAAGCATTGGAGATTTTGCTTTCGAAGAATGCTCTTCTTTACAACAAATCAATATTCCCAACTCGGTTATAAACATTGGAGAGAAGGCTTTCTATGGGTGCGATTCTTTGCAGCAAGTCAATATTCCTAATTCGCTTACATGCATCGGAGCTAACCCATTCATATGCAAAGACTTAATATTAAAAAGCACGTCACAACGTTTTATCGTTGAAGACGGATGCCTAATTGACAACCAACAGCACATTCTTATTTCGTATTTTGGAAATGATAAAAGAATAGATATTCCGAATTCAGTCACAAACATTGGAAATTCGGCTTTCTCTGAGTGCAAATCTTTACAGCAAGTCAATATTTCCAACTCAGTTACATACATTGGAGAGGATGCTTTCTATTACTGCGAATCTTTGCAGCAAATCATTATCCCAAAAGGCAGCGGAAAGAAATTCAAGAAACTGTTGCCCGATTATTTATGGAAAAAACTTTATTGCTGTCCGGTAAAACAAAAATAAGCATAAAACCCATGCCAGAAGCCCAGAAAAAAACGGGCTTCTGGCTTTCTTTCTGAAAAGTAAGCCCCCTACCCCCCAAAAGTGTCGGTTCTGGCGGTGTTTTCTGCGTCTGCCTTGCAAGTATGTCGTCCCATGTCTTGTCCGGATTCTCCATAAATGCGACGAGATCGATATAGTACATGAGCGTGAGGCATACCATGGAACAACTTGCGAGAAGGCACAGTTCCTCATGATGCTTCTCGAGATGACTGTTATGAGCAGATTGGCAATTATTATCTCAAAAAAGCAATAAACTAACATCAATGCCCCGCATAGGGCGAAAAAAATGTCCCAAACAAACCGTTCGGGACATTCTCTTCTTATATCAACTCAACCGATAAAACTCCTTGAATGCGCGGATGCAGTATTCATGATCGGCAACAGAAGCAACCTCGCGGGCACTATGCATTGCCCATACCGGATTGCCCATGTCCACGCCACGCATAGGCAGCGACGATGTCAGGATATTGCCCAATGTGCTTCCGCCCGCTATGTCGCTATGGTTCACAAAACGCTGGCATGGCACGCCGGCACTCTGGCAGATGCTTGCAAAGACAGCCGACGACTCGGCATCGCTTGCATACTTCTGCGAGGCATTTATCTTTATAACCGGACCAAACCCCATGCTTGGGCACACCTTAGGGTCGTACTTCTCAGGATGGTTAGGATGTACGGCATGGGCATTGTCGGCCGATACCATAAAGGCATTCTCCACGGCGCGGAAATAATCGTCGGCACTTCCGCCGTTAGCCATAACCATACGCTGGATAAGGCTCGCAAAGAAAGGACTGCCAGCACCTTGCTTCGTTCCCGAGCCGGTCTCCTCATTGTCGAACACGGCCAGCACCTGAGTAATATCGGGAACGGCATCGCCCATCTCTACAAGGGCTGTAAGTCCGGCATGAACCATCGACAGGTCGTCAATCCTTCCTGATGAGACGAACTCGTTATTCAGTCCGAACAGGCACGCCGGAGTAGCATCATACAGATACAGGTCAAAGTCAAGAATGTCGTCAACATCCTCATTTAGCCGCTCTGCCACATGGCGCAGCAACATATTGTCGGCCTCAAGGCTCGAACCTATCATACCAAGCACCGGCATCATATCATACTGCTTGCTGTATGCCACGCCATCGTTTATGGCCCTGTTCATGTGTATGGCTATGTTCGGAATCTGTAGGAGCGGACGCTCTACCACAACGTTACGGCACACAGGATGCAGGGGGTCGTCGGAGCGCAGCACCACCCTTCCTGCCACACTAAGCGGACGGTCGAGCCACGTTGACAGTATAGGGCCGCCGTACACCTCGGTATTCAGTTTAACCACGCCGCCCGGAGCAATAATCTCCGGCATCGGCTTTATGCGGAACGTAGGCGAATCGGAATGGGCACATATAACGTTAAAGCCGGCGTCGGCCATGCTTCTCCTGCCTATTCTGAAGGCATATACCGAAGAGCCGTTCTTGGTAAAGAACACCTTGCTGCCGGGCATAAGTTCAGGCATCGTGTCCGATGCGTCAATACGCACAAATCCCTCGACCTCCAGTCTTTTTGCCGTCGTTTCTACAGCAAGGTAACTGACAGGCGAAGAATTAAGGAAATTCAGCAAATCATCTGTCACATTCATATCTATGTCATTTTTACATTAACCTCTTAGCGTTCGTTGCGCGCATCGCAGAACCTAAGCTGCTGCTCCAGCATCTGCAACTTCGTCATTTCGTAGCCAGCCTTTCGAGCCTCCTCTATCGGACGGGTGTAGAGATAATACACCTCCATCGGTCTGCCAAAGTCGTAGTCGAGTTTCATCGACGGCGAGTAAGGCGTCATGTCAAGCGTGTTCTGAATCATCTTGTCGGCAAAGTCCTCGCCAATATTCTTCACTCCGCAAGCCTGTGCTGCACGCACAACCTCCATCATCAGGTCCTTAACAAGACTTCGGGTCGATGGGTTGGCAAGCAGACTGTCGGTCTGCGTGTTCATCACCACCGTCAGACCGTTGAACGGCATGTTCCATACCGCCTTCTTCCATCGTGCCTCGTTATACTCAACCTCGGTAGCCTTTACGCCAGCCTCGTTAAAGTCGGCAACAACCCTCTGCACAAGAGCGGCATCGCGGCACGAATAGTTGCCAATGTTTATGTAGCCGTAGCATTGGTGGTTAACCCTTGCCGGCTCGGTCTTTGCCGAGCAGATAAAAGCCAGTCCGGCAGCAAGCTGCACATCGGGGAACATCTTCTGCACATCAGCCTCCACGCCTATGCCGTTCTCTATCAGCACCACCAAGGTATTGTCATGCAGAAGCGGAGGCAGCAAGTCGGCAAGCAGACTGTTGTTTACCGATTTCAGGCACACCAGCACCACATCGCTCTTCGGCATCTTGTCTGCCGAATGGTACGCATTTACGCTGTCAAGATGAAAACTGCCGTCGCACGAGTCAACCTGCAATCCGCCTGCAACAACATCGTCGTAGTCGCGGTGGAACAGAAAGTGCACATCCTTGCCGGCCTTGGCGAGTTTTGCGCCGTAATACGCCCCTATCGCCCCGCTGCCAATAACTGAATATATCATAGCCTCAAACTTTTTTAGATTTTTTAACAATGCCGCAAAAATAATACTTTTTTGCACGCATCCCGAACAAATCCCGAACAAATTCCGAGCAAAAAAAATACCATTTGCCAAAATCCGGCGCAGCAACCCCATTCCAAAGCAATTTTACGAAAAAATAAACAGCGCATAATTTTGATTTGTCTTTTGTTTGCATTATATTTGCATAGTTAAACAAACTTCATACCAACAATGTCGATGATTAAATGCCCCGAGTGTGGACACGATGTCTCTACCCACGCTCCAAGCTGTCCGAATTGCGGATGCCGGATAGAACACAACTTAGAGTTATGTTCGTTTTGTGGTTCGTATAACATAAAGCAATACAAGACATGTATTAAGTGCGGACGAAGCCTTAACGGCGATGATGACAAGGTGATTACGTTTAATGCGCCGGAAACAGGCGTTGCCGAAAAGACTGCAGCCAGCAAGCAGGAAGAAAACGACAACCGAAAGATTCAGGCGGCAATAGCAGCGCAGAAGGTTGCCGAGGAAGAAGAGGCAGCAGCACTTCAGGCAGCAGCCGTAGCAAACCAGATGACCGAGACGGCCATGGCAGAAGAGGCTACCGAAAAAGATGCCGAAGAATCAGCCGCTACCGAAAACACAGCCAGCAATAACGATTTCAGCAGCAAAGAGATATCATTCTCTACCGAAAGCAATGCTGCAACCCAAGAGACACAAGCCGAGACACCTTCGCAACAACCTGCCGAAGAGCCTTCGACAACAGTAACCGACGATGAAAAACCAGCCGATACTCCTTCGGCAGAGACAGAAGATACAACTCCTACAACGGCAGCAGCCAACGATGCTGAGACATCACCACAACAGGCAGAAAATACAGACAAGGCACAGCCTGCCGCCCACCCTGAACAGAAACCTGAAGAAAAGGCAGAAGAAACAGAAAAGCCAAAGAAGAAGAGCCACGCCGTGGCATGGATTTGCGTATCATCGTTAATCATCGCAGGCATCGTGGGATTCAAGGTCTACTCAAACTACACAGCGGCAAAGCACGAGGAGGAAGTATATTCTCAGGTTATAAAGAATCCTTGCGAGGCAAACATAAAGCAATATCTCGACGAGTTCCCTAACGGAGCACACCGAAACAAGATTTACGAGATGAACCAGAAACTCATAAAGAGCAAGAAGGACTGGCAGAAAATTGCCGAGTCAAGTTCGGCCGAGGACTTCATGCAGTTCATCGACACGCATCCGCACGACGACCTCGTGCCAAGCGCACAAGCAAAAATCGACTCTCTGGCATGGATGAAGGCATCGCTCAACGATACCGAGGACGAATACCTGCGCTATCTGAGCACTCCTGCCAAGTACATCGGCAAGCAGAAGCATCGCGAAGAGGCCGAGAGCGCACTCAACAACATAAACAAGAAGAAGGTCGAGACAGCCGACCGCAGCAAGGTTCGGAGCATCTTCCGCAAGTTCTTCGATGCCATCTGCAACAAAGACGAGGCAACCCTCAAATCTACCGTAGCCGCGCCTGTAAAGAGTTTCCTCAACAAGCCCGACGCTACCGAGAACGACGTGGTTACATTCATGCGCAAGGTAAACACATCAGATGTAAGCAAACTGTCATACGACATGAACGGCTTCATCATCACAAAACAGTTTGTCGAGGGCAAGGAAGAATGTGGCTACTACACCAACTTCACGCTCACGCAGAAGAAAGAGAGCAGCGACCGCAACAAATCGGGCGAGAAGAAGTTTACGGTCATAGCCCGAATAGACACAAACGGAAAAATTACAGAGTTTAACATGAAGAAAGTGGAGCAGTAATGACTCTGAGAAAACCACTATACGCACTACTGGCGGCTGCCGTCTTAACCATGACGGCATGCGGCAACGACAACAAGCAAGTGCCGGCTTCGGCTACACACAACATGAACAACGGCATCGACCTGTCGCACTATCAGGGTGTCATCGACTGGGACGAACTTGCCAACGACCTCGACATCGGCTTCGTTTACATCAAGGCGAGCGAGGGAACGGACATCCGCGACGAGATGTACCACTACAACATGATGAACGCACATCGCGTGGGATTCATCACGGGCAGTTATCACTACTTCATACCAACGGTATCGCCCGTACTCCAGTTCCGCAACTTCCGCTCTATGGTTGCGCCGAGCGACATCGACATAGTCCCTATCGTAGACGTCGAGACGCGCAACAACCTAAAGCCGCAGGAATTCAGAGACAGCCTACAGATATTCATGGACTCGCTCGAGGTGGCATACGGCAGAAAGCCTATAATATACACTCTCTGGGCATTCTACCACGACTGCATACAAGGGCATTTCCCAAACTACAAACTGATGATAGCGCGCTATTGCGACCAGATGCCGGTACTAAAAGATACCGCCGACTATCTGATATGGCAGCACAAGAGCGACGGCAGCAAAATGGGAATAAAGGGCAACGTAGACCTCAATGTCGTAACGCCTAACCACTCCATCAAGGAGATAATGTTCGACAGGGCTTTGAAAAAATTAGAATCAACAGAAAACAAAAAATAACAATAACACAAGTGATGGAAAATAGAAGTTTGGTAACCATTGCGAACCATACAAGAGAAAAGATTATGTATCTGCTCAACATGGCGCACGAGTTTGAAATGCACCCCAACCGCGAACTGCTCAAAGGCAAGGTGGTGGCAACTTTGTTCTTCGAACCTTCAACACGCACACGTCTCAGTTTCGAGACTGCCGCCAACCGTCTGGGCGCAAAGGTAATTGGCTTTGCCGACCCTAAAATCACAAGCGGAACAAAGGGCGAGACTCTGAAAGATACCATCATGATGGTGAGCAACTATGCCGATGTAATCTGCATGAGACACTATCTTGAGGGAGCAGCCAGATACGCAAGCGAGGTTGCACCGGTGCCAATCATCAACGCAGGCGACGGAGCAAACCAGCACCCTTCACAAACCATGCTCGACCTCTACACTATTTACGACACGCAGAAGACTCTCGACAACCTTAACATCTACATGGTTGGCGACCTCAAATACGGACGCACGGTACACTCGCTTCTGATGGCTATGCGACACTTCAACCCTACCTTCCACTTCATCGCGCCAAACGAACTCCGTATGCCCGACGAATACAAGGAATACTGCAACGCACACGGCATAAAGTACATAGAGCATCAGGACTTTAACGAAGACACTATTGCCGATGCCGACATCCTGTACATGACGCGAGTTCAGAAAGAACGCTTCAGCGACCTCATGGAATACGAGCGCGTAAAAGATGCCTACATCCTCAAGGCCGATATGCTCGGAAAAGCCCGACCTAACATGAAGATTCTGCATCCGCTTCCTCGCGTAAACGAGATTGCGCAGGATGTAGACACAACGCCTCACGCATACTACTTCCAGCAGGCACGCAACGGCTTGTTTGCACGCGAGGCGCTCATCTGCGACGCGCTGGGCATAACCCTCGACGACGTGAAGAACGACAAGACAATTATCGGATAACCCTTTTAAAACATTCAGCAAAATGAAGAAAGAATTAGAAGTGGCTGCCATCGAAAACGGAACAGTCATCGACCACATACCTTCCGAAAAACTATTTACCATCGTGAGCCTTCTGGGGCTTGACAAGATGGAAAACGCCGTTACAATAGGCTTCAACCTTGCCAGCAAGAAAATGGGCAAGAAGAGCCTCATTAAGGTTGCAGGCAAGTTCTTTACCGATGAGGAGATTAACCGCCTCTCGCTCGTTGCGCCTAACGTGGTCCTGAACATCATCAAAAACTACGAGGTAACAGAAAAGAAGACGGCTTCGATGCCCGAGGAGATTCACAACATCATAAAGTGCGGAAACCCTAAGTGCATAACCAACAACGAGCCTATGCCAACCGTATTCAACGTGATAGACAAGGCTCACGGAATACTCAAGTGCAAGTATTGCGAAAAGGCTTTCGACCTGCGCAGCATCAAACTTAAATAATGAAGCAGGACTGGAAGCCGGGAACGCTCATATACCCTTTGCCGGCATTACTAATAACCTGCGGAAGCACTCCCGACGAGTACAACGCCATAACCATTGCTTGGGCTGGAACTATATGTACCAACCCGGCAATGTGCTATATATCGGTACGCCCCGAACGGCATTCCTACCCCATCATCAAAAAGAACATGGAGTTCGTTATAAACCTCACAACCGAGGACATGGCAAGGGCTACCGACTGGTGCGGAGTACGCTCGGGCAAGAACTACGACAAGTTCAGGGAGATGGGGCTCACACTTGGCAAGAGCAAGGTTGTACGCGCCCCATACATCGAAGAGTCGCCACTTTGCATAGAATGCAAGGTGAAGGAGATAATACGCCTCGGCTCGCACGATATGTTCATAGCCGACGTGGTTAACATCAAGGCCGACGAGAAGTACATGGATGCCGCCCAACATTGGGACTTGGCGCTGAGCAACCCTCTCGTATACCTTCACGGAGGCTACTACAAACTTGGCGAGAAAATAGGCAAATTTGGGTGGAGCGTCCAGAAAAACAAAAGGAAATAGCGGCGGTTTTGCAAATATATGTAAGATAAAAACATATTTTACTTTAAATATGTTGGCGAAACCACAAATTATGACTAATTTTGTACGCGAATTTTAGAAATTACAACTAATTATAAAACAACAAATGAAAAGAGACGAAGTCATTTTCGACATCATCGCGAGAGAAAAGCAGCGTCAGCTTAAAGGTATTGAGCTGATTGCTTCTGAGAACTTTGTTAGCGACCAAGTTATGGAAGCCATGGGTTCTGTTCTTACAAACAAGTATGCAGAAGGTTATCCGGGCAAGCGTTACTACGGAGGTTGTCAGGTTGTAGACGAGAGCGAGACTCTCGCTATTGAACGAGTAAAGAAACTGTTCGGTGCTGAATATGCCAACGTACAGCCACACTCTGGCGCACAGGCTAACGCAGCCGTACTGCTTACCGTTCTTAAACCGGGCGACACATTCATGGGTCTTAACCTCGACCACGGTGGCCACCTTTCTCACGGTTCTGCCGTAAATACTTCTGGTATCCTATACAACGCCATTGGCTACGACCTGAACAAGGAGACTGGTCGCGTTGACTACGACAACATGGAGAAGCTCGCTAAGGAGCACAAGCCAAAACTCATCATCGGCGGTGGCTCGGCTTACAGCCGCGAGTGGGACTACAAGCGTATGCGCGCTATTGCCGACGAGGTTGGCGCACTTCTTATGATTGATATGGCTCACCCAGCCGGTCTTATCGCAGCTGGCTTGCTCGACAACCCTGTCAAGTATGCTCACATCGTAACATCTACTACTCACAAGACTCTTCGCGGTCCTCGTGGCGGTATCATCCTTCTTGGCAAGGACTTCGAGAACCCTTGGGGCTTGAAGACTCCGAAGGGCGAGGTTAAGATGATGAGCCAGCTCCTCAACTCAGCCGTATTCCCGGGACAGCAGGGCGGTCCGCTTGAGCACGTTATCGCAGCCAAGGCTGTTGCCTTCGGCGAGGCTCTCGACCCATCGTTCAAGGTTTATCAGGAGCAGGTAAAGAAGAACGCTTCTGTTCTTGCTAACGCTCTTATGGAGAGAGGCTTCAACATCGTATCTGGCGGTACTGACAACCACTCTATGCTCGTAGACCTTCGTTCTAAGTACCCTGATTTGACTGGTAAGGTTGCAGAGAAGGCTCTTGTTGCTGCCGACATTACAGCAAACAAGAACATGGTTCCATTCGACAGCCGTTCTGCATTCCAGACTTCAGGTATCCGTCTCGGAACTCCTGCCATCACAACTCGTGGTGCCAAGGAAGACCTCATGGTCGAGATTGCAAGCATGATCGAGACTGTTCTCAACGCTCCAGAAGATGAGGCAGTAATCGCTAAGGTTCGTGCTCAGGTTAACGAGATTATGACTGGCTATCCAAAGTTGTTCGCTTGGTAATAAAACAAACAGAATAACATAAAACAAGAGGGACGATTTATTGAAGAATCGCCCCTCTTTCAGTTTCAAAAGTTAATATTTATTAAATTTATTACCTATTTTCGATTTTACCTACACAATATATTATCTTTGCAACAAAAACAGTCGAAAAATGAAAAAATCACTTAAAACGCTATCTTTTATTCCTTCACTTTGGAAGGCTAAGTGTATGCTTTTGTTGGTTATGTTGTTCACCATTTCGTTTGCCTACGGACAGACGGATGAGAAAACGCAAAAGGCAAGTGCCTTGCGTAAGGAAGGTATGACTCTTCATGATCAAGGTAAGTTTGAAGAGGCTATCAAGAAGTATGATGAAGGTCTGAAAATACTTCCCTACAACGCAATACTAACATACGAGAAGGCATATAGTCTCACAGCCATGGGAAATAAGGCCGAGGCTAAGGAACAGCTGGAAAATCTGTTTAAGCAAGGAAAAACCGACGATGCTCTTTCTATGCCTTATATGTTATATGCAAATCTCTTAGATTATGATGGCAAGGCTATACAGGCTTTGGAGGCGTTTGATAAGGCTTTGGAATATGTTTCTCCTTCTGATGTCGCAGGCATTCAACTTATAAACTACAACAAGGCTTTAACTCTCTATAACCTCAAGGATGAAGATAAGGCAAAGATTGCAAATAGGACTCAGCAAATTTTCAATCATCTGTATAATTCAATAAAATGTAACCCCACTCATCCAGCAAGCTTCGGTCTTTATGGTCGAATTATGGCTGACGAAGGTGGATATTATAATGCAATGGCATGCTTCGGTATAAACGCCCTGTTGGTTGGCGAAAAGGTGAAAGTCCTTGAAACTGCATTGAATGAATGGGAAAATAAGAACATCACTCCTAATTCTGGACCGTTAACCACTCTTGCTCTGAACAAAGTAAAGGAGGTGCTAAAGTCTGAGCCTTCTAAGTATGGTAAGCTATACGACATATTTACTACCGTAATTCCAGCTTTATGCCGTGATACCCTTGGCACTCCTGTCCCATTCTCGTATGCTTACGACCTGACAGATGATGGTATCATGCCATTCTTCTCAGAGTTGAAGCGTCAGAATCTATTGGAATGTTTCTTTCATGTGGCTATGAAAAATGCCAAGGTGCAGTATAAATCTAATTCTGAATGGCTTACAGCCCATAAGGGTGAGGAGGAACGCCTGTGGAATACTATCGGTAAGCTTGAGGTGTTCAAGAAAGATTTGAAATATGGATATGTCCCTAACCCTGTGGAGTTCAAGACTGCAGAGGCTGCACATCAACATAATATTGACGCTATGGCTGCCTGCAAGTTCTATATGACACATACATTAGACTCAAAAGGTATGCCTAATGTAAAGAAATATATCGTTACATGGTCTACGGCTTCACCTGATGTGAATATCGTTATAGGAAAGCAGGCTATGGATTTGACCATGACTAATGCCGATTATCTTTTAGCTTATATAGCAGGCTGTTCATTCTACGCATTGGCTTCACATCAAAAGAAATGGAATAAAGAAACTTTTTCAAGCGGAATAACCGAAGTGGTAAAATTGTATGCTGCCAACAAAGATATCCTCGGCAAAAACAAGAATCTTGACAAACTGTTGAAGTTATACCAAAGTGAAGGCGATGGCTATAAGAAATTCATAGAAGAGAGTTTCAAGAAAGAGAAATAAATAGTTTATTACCAAAATCTATTGTTGTCCGATAAAACCATAGCATCATCAACATAAGCAAAAGATTATCAATCACATATAAAGGCGAGGCGACTTTTCAGCAAGTTGCCTCGCTCCTTTTTCCTGTCTACAATTTACAAAACAAGGATTAAGAAAATCATCACAAACATAAAAGGGTTACAGTTACAGTTGTTACAGTTATAAAATGAAGGGTATAATATTAACATTCTTACTATCGCTTGCAGTCTGCTCGCAAAGCCTCTCGGCAAAAGACAAGATTACCGAAGGCACACCCCTATTTTCGCAAGGCATAGACAGGGTTGTGTCACATAATTGGCAATATCAGAAAAGACTCGAGCCAAAGGTGGGTGTACTCGTGTACGGCAGTCTGTGCGCCTGCTATGCGTGGGTCAAGATAAATCTTGCCGTCCTTAACAAAGCCGTATGCCTCGCCGTCTGCTGTACGGAGAATGTCTTTGCGTTATTTTTTGTTAAATTATCATAGTGTTTTGTAAGTTTATCAAGATTATTTAGTACCTTTGCACCATCAGCAGTAGAGATGTCGGCTGGTGAGCCTTCCGTTTGGTTGAGCGATGCGGTCTCTACTGCTCTTTTTTGTGCCTTACTCAAAGTAGCATTTTTCCCGTTCACTATATCAAGCACCCTCTGACCTTCTTTTTCATCAGTCACAACCTCAATGCCTGCCTCTCTCAACTTATCCACAACGGCATCACGCAACATTGCATCACGCAACATTGCATCACGCTCAGACACACCTTCAGCCGTGCCTTCTGCCTTGTGGAACAGTGCTACAGCTCCGCTTTCCTCGTCTATACGCTCCTGTTATCGGCAAAAGCGGCAAACCACGAGCCGTTCATGATGTTTGGCATCGGAAAAGACTTTATAGTTGTGGCAAAGTCAAAAGAAGGCTACATGCTACACACGTTTGTACCTTCTGCCGACTCAATCGGCGCATACAAGCATACCGAAGAACCGCTTGCCGACCCAAGATGCGACGAGGTTTTCAATACGCCAATCGTGTTCAACCACAAGCAAGTGCAGAATTGCAAATGCCAAGAGCATTACGATGCAAACGATATGTACTTCTACATATCAAACACTCATGGCGAAATGTACGGCATCAGCTTTCCAATATCCTTCACAAACAACAGCAAAGACAAGCACAACCATCTGATGCTCGACAACAAGATTTTCGACTTTGCCCTCGGACTATGGCTTGGCAAAACGAACACAAAAAAAAGCGCAAGACCAATAGGAATTGCGCTTTATATTGATACCGAATAATCGGTTAGTTTTCTGTATCGCCGTACATCTTGGCACGAAGCTCCTTGATGTGGTCGTCGGTAATATAATCATCGTAATCCATCATCTTGTCGATGATACCGTTTGGAGTAAGCTCGATGATACGGTTTGCAACAGTCTGGATAAACTCGTGGTCGTGGCTCGAGAACAGCACGTTACCCTTATACAACTTCAGGTTGTTGTTGAATGCCTGAATACTCTCAAGGTCGAGGTGGTTGGTTGGAGTATCAAGAATCAGACAGTTGGCATTCTTCAACTGCATACGGGCAATCATACAACGCATCTTCTCACCTCCCGAAAGCACGTTAACCTCTTTCAGAATCTCCTCGCCGCTGAACAACATTCTGCCAAGGAATCCCTTCATGGTAACCTCGTTGCCCTCGCCATACTGGCTAAGCCAGTCAACAAGGTTTAGAGTTGAGTTGAAGTATTTTGTATTATCTACAGGAAGATATGCGGTTGTTATCGTAACGCCCCAGTTGAATGAACCTGCAGCAGCCTTCTCCTCTCCGTTGATAATCTGGAACAACGAAGTCATAGCCTTCGGATTGCGGCTCAGGAACACAATCTTATCGTTCTTCTCAACCTGAAAGTTCACGTTGTCGAACAATACCGTTCCGTCCTCTGTAACCGACTTCAAGCCGCTAACCTCAAGAATCTGGTTGCCCGGCTCGCGGTCCATCTGGAAGATGATGCCCGGATACTTACGGCTCGACGGCTTAATCTCCTCAACGTTAAGTTTCTCGAGCATCTTCTTACGGCTTGTAGTCTGCTTGCTCTTTGCAACGTTGGCAGAGAATCGGCGGATGAACTCCTCGAGTTCCTTCTTCTTCTCCTCGGCCTTTGCCTTGGCATTCTGAGCCTGACGCAGAGCCAACTGAGAACTCTCGTACCAGAAACTGTAGTTTCCTGCAAACAAGTTAACCTTTCCGAAGTCGATATCAAGTGTGTGTGTACAAACGCTATCAAGGAAGTGACGGTCGTGGCTCACAACAAGCACGGTATGCTCAAAGTTTGCCAGATACTCCTCAAGCCATACAACAGTCTCGAGGTCGAGGTCGTTGGTAGGCTCGTCGAGCAGCAGGTTATCAGGATTTCCAAACAAAGCCTGAGCAAGCATCACGCGCACCTTCTCCTTACCGCTAAGTTCCTTCATGTACTTATAGTGAAGTGCCTCCTTGATGCCAAGACCGCTAAGAAGTTGGGCTGCATCGCTCTCGGCATTATATCCGTCAAGTTCAGCAAACTTCTCTTCAAGTTCGGCAACCTTTATTCCGTCCTCGTCGCTGAAATCCTCCTTCATGTAAAGGGCATTCTTCTCCTGCATAATCTGCCAGAGCACGGTATGTCCCATAAGCACGGTATCAAGAACCGTAAACTCATCAAACTTAAAGTGGTCCTGACTCAATACAGACAAACGCTCGCCCGGGCCCAGAGTAACTGTTCCCTTGTTAGGCTCAAGTTCGCCCGAGATTGCCTTCAAAAGTGTAGATTTTCCTGCGCCGTTGGCACCGATAACACCATAGATATTACCATTTGTAAACTTAACATTAACATCTTTATACAGAACGCGCTTGCCAAACTGAATGGCCAAATTTGAAATAGTTATCATCTATAAACCTTAATATTATAATATTATGTTTGCAAAGATAGCATTTTTTTTACATAATTTGTCAAATCGGCAAAAAATAAGTATTTTTGCAGAAAATTTTGTCATAAAATCCACTTTGGCAAAGTGTTTGCAGAGTGCAATTCAAAACGAAAATAACAAAACAATATATGGAATCTAACGAAAACGTAAAGGTAGAAGAGGAAGTAAAGGATACTCCCCTAACCGAAGAGACCAACAATGAAGTAAACAACCCAGAATCGGCTGCCGAGGAGCAGACCGAGGAGAAGGTTCTTACAGAAGAGGAAAAACTTCAGGCTGAACTTGCAGCAGCAAAGGCCGAGATTGACGAGCTGAAGAACCAGATGCTATACAAGCAGGCTGAGTTCGAGAATTTCCGCAAGCGCACACTCAAGGAGAAGGCTGAACTCATCGACACAGCTGGCGGCAGAGTGCTGAAAAACTTCCTTCCGGTAATGGACGACATGGAACGCGCCATGGCTAACATGGAGAAGGCAGAGGACGTGGCAGCCGTTAAAGAGGGCGTGGCACTTATCATCGACAAGTTCGTGAAGGCTCTCGCAAGCGAAGGCGTGGCAAAAATGGACGTCGTAGGAAAGGACTTCGACGCCGACCTGCACGAGGCCGTAGCCATGGTTCCGGGCATGGGAGAAGACAACAAAAACAAGGTTATAGACTGCGTACAGACTGGATACATGATTAAGGACAAGGTTCTGCGTCACGCCAAAGTAGCCGTAGGTCAGTAATTAACAATATACACAAATGGCAAAAAGAGATTACTACGAAGTACTTGGTGTTGACAAGAATGCAAGTGCTGATGAGATAAAGAAGGCCTATAAGAAGATGGCTATCAAATACCATCCCGACCGCAACCCTGACGACAAAGAGGCAGAAGCCAAGTTCAAGGAAGCAGCCGAGGCCTACGATGTATTGCGCGATGAGAACAAACGTGCAAGATACGACCAGTTCGGACCAGAGGGCGTGAACGGCGCAGGCGGCTTTGGCGGCGGCTTCAGCAGCGAGATGAACATGGATGATATTTTCTCTATGTTCGGCGACATATTCGGCGGCCACTCGGGCTTTGGCGGCTTCGGAAGAGGCGGCGGCGCACGCACGTCAAGAGGCAGCGACCTCCGCGTACGCGTTAAACTCACACTCGAAGAGGTGGCTAACGGATGCACCAAGAAATTCAAGGTAAAAAAGAACGTTACCTGCCCTCATTGTAACGGAACAGGCTCGGAAGACGGCAAGACCGAGACTTGCTCAACATGTAAGGGAAGCGGAGTAACATACCGTACCGTAAACAGTTTCTTCGGTCAGATGCAGACTCAGTCGGTCTGCCCTACATGTAACGGCGAAGGCAAGATAATCAAGACAAAATGTAAGCAATGTCATGGCGACGGCGTCATCTCTGGCGAGGAGATTGTCGAGGCAAACATCCCTAAGGGTGTTGGCGAGGGCATGATTCTCACCCTTCAGGGCAAGGGCAACGCAGCCAAGCGAAACGGCGTGCCGGGCGACCTTCAGATTATGATTCAGGAAGAGCCGCATCCAGAGCTTATCCGCGACGGAAGCGACCTCGTCTACAACCTTCTGCTAAGCGTTCCGCAGGCTACGCTCGGCGCAACAATCGACATTCCTACAATCAGCGGAAAGGCAAAAATCGACATTCCTGCCGGAACACAGCCGGGCAAGGTTCTGCGTCTGAGAGGAAAGGGCTTGCCAACCATCAACAGCTACGGAACAACAACCGGCACGGGCGACATCATCGTAAATGTTTCGGTCTACATTCCTGAAACACTCGACAAGTCGGAAAAGAAGTTCATGGAAGAGGCTCTCAAGAGCGACAGTTTCCAGCCTAACGCAAAGGTTAAAGAATCTATCTTCCAAAAATTCCGTAAACTGTTCGACTAATGGACTATAAAGAGACTATCGAATACCTTTTCAACAGCGCTCCCCTGTTCCAGAACATCGGAGCAGGCGCTTACAAAGAAGGTCTCTACAATACAAAGGTGCTGGATGAACATTTTGCTCATCCACACCTTTCTTTTAAGACTATCCATGTGGCAGGAACCAACGGAAAGGGTTCCTGTTCGCATACCATAGCATCAGTTCTGCAAGAAGCAGGATACAAAGTTGGACTTTACACGTCGCCGCACCTCGTAGACTTCCGCGAACGCATAAGGGTAAACGGCAAGCCGATAAGCGAGCAGTACGTTATCGACTTCGTTGAGCACGAAAGAACGTTCTTCGAGCCGCTTCACCCTTCGTTCTTCGAACTCACAACTGCCATGGCATTCAAGTTCTTTGCCGACGAGAAGGTCGATGTTGCCGTCATAGAAGTTGGCCTCGGCGGAAGGCTCGACTGCACCAACATCATCACGCCCGACGTGAGCATAATAACCAACATCAGTTTCGACCACGTTCAGTTCCTTGGCGACACTCTTGCCAAGATTGCAAGCGAAAAGGCTGGAATAATCAAACCTAACATTCCCGTCGTTATCGGCGAGACTACTCCCGAGACAAAACCCGTATTCATCTCGAAGGCTGAAGAGCAGAACGCTCCAATCATCTTTGCCGAAGAGCAGGACGAAGTTATGGGCGAATGTCTTCTGGCAAAAGGCGGATTCGACTATCAGACAAAGACTTTCGGACTTATAACTGCCGAACTTGGAGGATTGTGCCAGACCAAGAACACGCGCACAATAATCGAGGCTCTGAAACAACTCATAGGCAAAGGCTACCGAATCACCCGTCAGAACGTGGCAGACGGTTTTGCATCGGTCTGCAAAAACACAGGTCTGATGGGCAGATGGCAGAAACTCTCCGACAAGCCTAAGGTAATATGCGACACCGGCCACAACGTTGGCGGAATCCAGTACATCGTAAAACAACTCGAACTTCAGGAGTACGACAACCTGCGCATCGTTATGGGAATGGTCAACGACAAGGACATAAGCACAGTCCTTAGCATGATGCCAAAGCATGCCGTTTACTACTTCACTCAGGCAAGCGTAAAGCGCGCCATGCCTTGCCGCGACTTCAAGGCAAAGGCTGCCGGGTACGGACTCGAAGGCGACGCCTACCCTACCGTTCGGCAGGCATACGAGGCAGCCTTGCACGACGCATCGCTAAACGACTTGGTTTTCGTGGGCGGAAGCAGTTTCATCGTAGCCGATTTACTGTCGTTCTTGAAATAATCTTTGGCAGAGAACCTGCGCAAAATGAGATTTATGCCAAAAACGCAATACTTTTATCAAAGAAAGTGTTGCGTTTTTAATATTTTTTACTTTACTTTGCATTAAACAAATATTATAAACTTATTAAATATAATTGCCATGTCAAATACATTTGAGGGAAATGTCTCTGGTCTAAAGAGGGAGAATTTCCAAAAGGAAATCAATGGTAAGAAAACTGACTTGTTCATTTTGAGAAATGCATACAAGAATGAAGTAGCCATAACAAACTATGGCGGTGCTATCGTATCTATAATGGTTCCGGACAAGAACGGGAAACTTGCAAACGTTATTCAGGGACACGATAACATCGACGACGTGATTAACTCGCCAGAGCCATACTTGTCTACACTCATCGGCCGATTCGGCAACCGTATCTGCAAGGGCAGATTCACAATCGGCGGCAAGGAGTATCAGCTGGCTATCAACAACGGTCCTAACGCACTTCATGGCGGACCAACAGGACTGCATGCACAGGTTTGGGACGCATATATGGTTGGCGACCAGACTCTTGTACTCAACATCAAACTACCATACGGTCACGAGGGATTCACCGGAGAGGTAAAAATCTCTGTTGAATTCAACTGGACAGATGATAATGAACTTGTTATCGAATATCTTGCTACGACAAACAAAAAGACTATCATAAACCTGACCCATCACGCATTCTTCTCTCTTCAGGGAATTGCAAACCCAACCCCTACTATCGACGATCAGATTCTGGAAATGAATGCAGACTTCTTCATTCCTATCGACGACACATGCATTCCTACAGGCGAGATTCTGAAGGTTAACGATACTCCGTTCGACTTCCGTATGCCAAAGCCAATCGGCAAGGACATCGATGCCGAGGACGAGCAGATTAAGAACGGCGCAGGCTACGACCATTGCTTCGTGCTTAACAAGAGAGAGGTTGGCGAACTGTCGCTTGCAGCAAGACTGTACGAGCCAGTTTCGGGCAGAATCCTCGAGACATATACAACCGAACCGGGCGTTCAGGTTTATTCAGACAACTGGGCAACTGGCTACGCAGGCCAGCATGGTGCAACATTCCCACGCCGTAGCGGTATCTGCTTCGAGTGCCAGCACTTCCCAGACTCTCCAAACCGCCCATATTTCCCTTCAACCGTATTGAAGCCGGGCGAGAAGTACACACAGAAGACTGTGTATAAGTTTAGTGTAAAGTAAAAGTCTAATTATCAATAATTAATAAATTTTATTCAGTAACTATTTACAAAAATGAGCCAGAATAAAAACGGCAACATGATTGCCATAATTACAATGTGTGCAATTTTTGCAATGATTTCTTTTGTTACAAATATGGGTGCACCATTTGGTAATATATGGGGAGAACATTTTCCTTTTGCCAAGGCTTGGGGAAATCTTATGAATTTTACAGCATACCTTTTTATGGGTATACCAGCAGGTAAGATGCTTGTAAAATTCGGATATAAGAAAACGGCATTGATTGCATTAGGTGTCGGAATCGTCGGTCTTGTATTCCAATACTTATCAAGTATTTTTGGTGATGCAACAACCGTATTCACATACAACGATTACGCAACAACCAAGTGGGTTGATGGAGCAAAACAAACAACAACTCAAGACATTGCTGTAACTCTAAACCTTTTCATTTACCTCTTGGGTGCTTTCATTTGCGGATTCTGTGTATGTATGCTCAACACAGTTGTGAACCCAATGCTGAATCTTCTTGGTGGCGGTGGAAACAGAGGAAATCAGTTTATTCAAATTGGTGGTACTCTAAATTCACTTACAGGAACTCTCACTCCACTTCTTACAGGTGTGCTTGTTGGACAAGTAACAAAAGACACTTCAATGAGCGATGTTTCCCCACTTCTCTTTATTGGTATGGGAGTATTTGCTGTGGCATTTGTTATAATATCATATGTTAATATTCCAGAACCTCAGTCTTCACTTCAAAACGTTGTATATGAGCGTTCACCTTGGGCTTTTCGTCATTGTGTTCTTGGTGTTATCGCAATATTCTTCTATGTAGGTGTAGAAATTGGTATTCCTATGGAACTAAACTTTTACATCACAGACTTCACAAAGGGGTCTACAGCTATTGGAGGTGCATTTGCGGCTGTTTATTGGCTAATGATGCTTGTCGGACGATTTGGCTCTACATTCATTTCTGGTGTTGTTTCAACAAAAACTCAATTATCCGTAGTTTCTTTTGTAGGTATAGTATTGCTTCTTATAGCAATAATTATGCCAGAATCTAACACAATGGACTTTACATTGAATGGAGATTCAGCTATAGCAAGTTTCTTAAAACTTGAAGCAAGCAAGAATGGCTTGGTTGAATTTACAGTTCCTACTAAGTGTATTTTTATTGCAATCTGTGGTCTTTGTACTTCAATTATGTGGGGTGGTATCTTCAACCTTGCAGTTGAGGGACTTGGCAAATATACAGCCGCAGCATCAGGCATCTTCATGATGATGGTTGTTGGTGGCGGTGTTATGCCACTTATCCAAGAGGGTATTGCCAATTCTGTTGGTCAGATTACCTCTTATTGGCTCGTAGTTGCAATGCTTGCATACATTCTATATTATGCCCTCATCGGCTGCAAGAATGTTAACAAGGACATTCCTGTGGAATAACCAAAAACTAATTTAAACTTTTAATACAATACGATTATGGAAATAGATTTCGTAAGAAGCCGTTTCATCAAGCATTTCGACGGCACAACAGGTTCTATATACGCTTCACCGGGAAGAATCAACCTTATTGGCGAGCACACCGACTATAACGGAGGCTTCGTTTTTCCCGGCGCAGTTGACTGCGGCATGATGGCTGAGATAAAGCCTAATGGAACAAACAAGGTTCGCGCCTACTCTATCGACCTTAAGGACTTGGTAGAGTTCGACTTGAACGACGAGAAAGGTCCTAACGCAAGCTGGGCACGCTACATCTTCGGCGTTTGCAAGGAGATGCAGGCTCGCGGCGTTGAGGTGAAGGGATTCAATACAGCATTTGCAGGCGATGTGCCTCTTGGCGCTGGTATGTCATCATCAGCAGCACTCGAGAGTTGCTTTGCATTCGCCATCAACGATATGTTCGGCGACAACAAGGTTGACAAGTTCGAGTTGGCAAAGGCTGGTCAGGCTACAGAGCACAAATATATAGGCGTTAACTGCGGCATCATGGACCAGTTCGCTTCTGTATTCGGCAAGAAGGGAAGCCTTATCCGTCTCGACTGCCGTTCGCTCGAGTACGAGTACTTCCCATTCAATCCGGTTGGCTACAAACTCGTTCTTCTTAACAGTTGCGTAAAGCACGAGTTGGCATCATCTGCCTACAACGACCGCCGCGCAAGCTGCGAGAACGTGGTTGCCCACATCGCAAAGAAGCACGCAGGCGTAGAGACTCTACGCGATGCCGATTGGGCTATGCTCGAAGAGGTTAAGGGCGAGGTTTCTGAAGAGGACTACAACTGCGCCAAGTACGTAATCGGCGAGAAAGACCGCGTTCTGGCTGTCTGCGACGCGCTTCAGAAGGGCGACTACAAGACTGTTGGCGAGAAGATGTACGAGACACACGAAGGTCTGAGCAAAGACTACAAGGTTTCTTGCGAGGAACTCGACTTCCTGAACGATATTGCCAAGGAATGTGGCGTTATCGGTTCGAGAGTGATGGGCGGCGGTTTCGGCGGCTGTACAATCAACCTCGTTGCCGAAGACAAGTACGACAACTTCATCGCAACAGCAAAACAAAAATATAACGAAAAGTACGGTAAGGAACCGAAAGTCTATGACGTTGTTATTGGCGACGGTTCGAGAAAAATTTGTTAAGCACACTTTACAAAAAGCACGGGTGGACACGAAATGTCCACCCGTTTTCGTAAATAAACAATATTTTTTTTTGCCGTAAAATCAATATTTCTTATATTTGTTGCAATTGTTTACAAAATGAAATACAACTATTAAAGAAAAAATACAAAAAGATGAATGATTCAAAACTTATGAACCTAGCAGCAAATAACATTCGTATCCTTGCTGCATCAATGGTTGAAAAGGCTAAGTCTGGTCATCCCGGCGGTGCTATGGGTGGTGCAGACTTTATCAATGTGCTTTATTCTGAGTTTCTTCAGTACGATCCTGCAAACCCAACATGGGTAGGTCGCGACCGTTTCTTCCTCGACCCGGGCCACATGGCTCCAATGCTTTACTCACAGCTTGCACTCATCGGCAAGTTCACTCTCGATGAGTTGGCACAGTTGCGCCAATGGGGTTCTCCAACAACTGGTCACCCTGAGTTCGAAATCGCTCGTGGTATCGAGAACACATCTGGTCCTCTTGGTCAGGGTCACTCTTATGCTGTAGGTGCAGCCATCGCAGCCAAGTTCCTTGCAGCACACACAGGCAACCCTACATTCGAGAAGGAGACTATCTACGCTTACATCTCAGATGGTGGCGTTCAGGAAGAGATTTCACAGGGTTCTGCACGTATTGCCGGCGTTTTGGGTCTTGACAACCTCATCATGTTCTACGACTCTAACGACATTCAGTTGTCTACAGAGACTAAGGAGGTTATGAACGAGGATACAGCCGCTAAGTACAAGGCTTTGGGCTGGGAAGTTTTCGAAATCAACGGTAACGATGTCGAGCAGATTCACGAGGCTATCAAGAAGGCACAGGCTGTTAAGGGCAAACCTGCACTCATCATCGGTAAGTGTATCATGGGTAAGGGCGCTATCAAGGCCGACGGTACTTCATACGAGGCTAACTGCAAGACTCATGGTGCTCCTCTTGGCGGCGATGCATACGTTAACACAATAAAGAACCTTGGCGGCGACCCTGAGAATCCATTCCAGATTTTCCCAGAGGTTAAGGAACTTTACGCAAAGCGTGCCGAGGAGTTGAAGAAGATTGCAGCCGACCGCTATGCTGAAGAGAAGGCATGGGCTGCTGCAAATCCAGATAAGGCTGCTGCTCAGGATGAGTGGTTCAGCGGAAAGGCTCCAAAGATTGACTGGAGCAAGTGCGTACAGAAGGACAACGATGCTACACGTTCAGCATCTGCTGCTTGTCTTGGCGTTTTGGCAGAGCAGGTTCCTAACATGATCTGCGCATCAGCCGACCTTTCTAACTCAGACAAGACTGACGGCTTCCTGAAGAAGACTAAGGCATTCACTAAGGGCGATTTCTCAGGCGCATTCTTCCAGGCAGGTGTTGCCGAGCTTACAATGGCTTGCTGCTGTATAGGTATGGCGCTTCACGGAGGTGTTATCCCAGCATGCGGTACTTTCTTCGTATTCTCAGACTACATGAAGCCAGCAGTCCGTATGGCTGCATTGATGGAGTTGCCAGTTAAGTTCATCTGGACTCACGATGCATTCCGCGTAGGTGAAGACGGTCCTACTCACGAGCCAGTTGAGCAGGAGGCACAGATTCGCTTGATGGAGAAACTGAAGAACCACCACGGCAAGAACTCAACTCTCGTTCTCCGTCCTGCTGATGCAAAGGAGACAACAGAGGCTTGGGCAATGGCTATGGAGAATACAGACTCTCCTACCGCGCTTATCCTTTCTCGTCAGAACATCAACAACCTTCCTGAGGGCAACGACTACTCACAGGCTAAGAAGGGCGGTTATGTTGTAGCAGGCAGCGATGCTAATCCAGATGTTATCCTCGTTGCTTCTGGTTCTGAGGTTTCAACATTGGTTGCTGGTGCTGAGCTTCTGCGCAAGGACGGCAAGAAGGTTGCAATCGTGAGCGTTCCATCAGAGGGCTTGTTCCGCAACCAGAGCAAGGAATATCAGCAGAGCGTACTTCCTGCAGGTGTCAAGAAGTTCGGTCTTACAGCAGGTCTTCCAGTAAACCTTATCGGTCTTGTTCCTGAATCTGAAGGTAAGATTTGGGGCTTGGAGAGCTTCGGTTTCTCTGCTCCTTACAAGGTGCTCGATGAGAAGCTTGGCTTCACAGCCGAGAATGTTTACAAGCAGGTAAATTCTATGTTCTAATAAAAAATACCAACGGCTATCTCGTCTTTTCCGGGCGAGGTAGCCTTTTTTATAACCTTTAATTACCAAATAATGAATAACACCTTATTATTTTCATGTTGCTGCATGACAGCAATGGCTTTTGCCGGCTGCAAAAACGCAGGCACGGAGCAACAAAGCGAACTGATTAGGTTTAATCAGATAGGCTACTACCCTTCGCAAGAGAAGGTTATCGTCGTTGAAGGCGCATCACCCGACGACGAGTACACAATCACAGACACTCAGACAAAAGAAGAAATTTGGCGAGGAAAGGCGTCGAGAACAGCCACATCGCCATGGAGCGGCAAGGAAAGAGCCGTGGTCGATTTCACATCTGTCTCAAAGCCCGGAAAATACACAATCTCAAGTCCGAGCGGAAAAGTAGAAATCGAGATTAAGGACAACGCCCTTAAAACGCTTGCCGACGCGGCCGCCAAGGCTTACTACTACCAGCGCACGGGAGTTGCGATAGAAGAGCAGTATGCCGGAAAATGTCACAGACCTGCCGGACATCCCGACACGAAAGTCTACATTCACGAGAGCGCGGCATCTAAATCGCGTCCTGCCGGAACGGAGATCTCATCACCTTACGGATGGTACGATGCCGGCGACTACAACAAATACATCGTCAACTCAGCATATAGCGTTTCCATGATGCTGCAAGTCTACGCGCAATGTCCCGAATATTTCGCGAAGCAGAATCTCAACATTCCAGAAAGCAAGAACGCCACCCCCGACCTTATCGACGAACTCTATTTCAACCTGAAATGGATGATGACGATGCAAGACCCCGAGGACGGCGGAGTTTACCACAAACTTACAACACCAAACTTCGAGGCCTTCATAATGCCTTCGGAATGTAAGCAGAAGAGATACGTCGTGGCAAAATCGGTTACGGCAACGCTCGACTTTGCCGCGCTTATGGCTCAGGTTGCACGCAACAGCGACATCTGGGAGAAGGACTACAAGGGATTTGCCGAACAGGCTCGCAAGGCTGCCGAAAAGGCCTACAAATGGGCTCTGGCAAACCCTACAAAGACATACAACCAGTCTGAGATGAACAAGACGTTCAAGCCCGAGGTTAATACCGGAACATACGGCGACGAGCACATCGACGACGAAAGATTCTGGGCTGCCACCGAGATGTTTCTGCTTACCTGCAAGGACGAGTACAAGAAAGACATGATAAAGTTTGCGCCAAAGCACTTCACCCTGCCAACATGGGGCAACGTGGCATCTCTCGGCGTTTACGAACTGCTCACCCACACGCCAAACGAAGGCTGCAAGGACGAGGTTCAGCTATTCGAGAACCAGAAGGCGCAGTTCATCAAATACCTCGATTCGCAACTCGAGAAAGTTCCTACATCATGCTTCAATACCTCATTCGGAAATAGCGACAAGGAATTCTTCTGGGGATGTCTTTCCGAAGGTTTTGCCAACGAAGGTATTGCGATGATGTTCGGCTACAAATGCACGGGCGATGCAAAATACAGCACTAATGCCGTCCGCAATGCCGACTATATCTTCGGAATCAACCCATTGTCGTATTGCTACGTTACAGGCTTTGGAACAAAGAGTCCTATGCATCCGCACATGCGTCTGAGCGCAGCCGACGGCATCGAAGCCCCTATCCCGGGCTTCTTGGTTGGCGGTCCTAACGCAGGCAAGAACGACAAGGAGTACGTGAAGTACGATACCGATATAGCCGACGAGTGTTACATGGATGTTGAAGGCTCATACGCTCAGAACGAGATTGCCATCAACTGGAACTCAACGCTCGTGGCTCTCACTTCATGGATTGACGCCAGCTTCGGCAAAGAAAAATAACACTAATCTATAACCCATGCGCGGTATGTCACAAGATGGCATATCGCGCTTTCTTTTATCTATATGGAGAATTTGCAAAATCGTTCCTTTTTTATCTGACAAAGCAACTCCTCGCCTGACCCTTCAATTCAGATTTTACCCTCCTTCCAAATGCCGACGCCCCTCCGCCACGACCTCACAAAAACATTATATTTTATCAAAAAGAAGTTTGTCTACATCAAATGATTATACTACTTTTGTGCAATTAAAAACAACAACTAAAATAAAATGTCTAAAAAACTTGAAAATATACTATGCCACGGCTTGCCTAATCCCATTCCGCTATGATGCAGCCATGCCATCATGGAGAGGCGCACAAGCCCCCGCATACACAAATGGTAAACACCCATATCAAGCTTAACCTCATCATAAAAAACTAACAAATGTCTATATATTCCGTTTACACCTTCGAGATTCAGGAAGGCGAAAAGAGCCTTTTCTACAACAACACAAGCCTCAGGACCATCGACAAGGCTAACACCATAGTCGGAAACATCCTTCACGACGGACTTACCGTGGTGGGAAAGAAGAAACGCGAGGTCATGCCCCTGCGCAGCATCAACATGACCGAGCGCAACGACGTCTACTCGTGGACGCTCTGCAACGCCAAGGAGATAACCCAGTACGAGGGGCACGACAAGAACGTCATCGAGTCGCATCCGGGAAGCTACATCATAGTAGACAACCGCGAGGACGTATGCCAGATTCTTGTCGAGAGGAACGGAGCGTTCAACTCCGATACCGACAAGGTGATAAGGTTCTTCAAGAACTCCATCAACACAAGGTTGTCCGACTACTGTCTCAGGATTGTGGTAAAGCAGAAGTATCAGGCAGGCAAGTTCAAGGAGCTGATACGCGAGAGGATTGCCAACCACAACGACCATGTAAGAAAGATTGTATGGGAGTTTCCGAACCCCGACAGGGTGAAGGGCGTGGACGCAAGCCGGCAGATGAAGCAGAACCTCGAGGGACTAAGGCTCATAACGCAGGCCACCAACGCCCTCAAGGGCAAGCTCATTCTCAGCGGCTCAAAAGACGAGCCCATGTGCGTAGACGACTCCAAGATCGAGGACATGGCGCAGATTATAGCCCTTAGCGCCCAGAACAACTACAGCCTGTCATACCACTTCTACAACTCGCCTACCGTCTACATGAAAAACGTGGCAAACGCATGCTTCACCATCGACGAGAAGATTATCGACGACTTCAGCCGGGGACAGTCGTTCGTCGACAAGAACGGACAGACCACATACCAGCTCATTTCTGTCCTCGACGACATCCGAAACAAGATTAGCGACTATGACAATAAGATTATTGACGAATGACCAGAGGAAGCTGCTGCGCCAGCAGTTGCGCGACAACGCCGTCTACATAGCCGTAAAGCAGGCCTACAAGAGCCGAGAGACCGACATGGAAAGGCTGCACTTCTCGCCCGAGGAGATATTCGTAAACAGCTTCGTCTGCTTCGACCGCATGCTCCGCGAACCCGACAGAGCCGAGGCTATAACCGACACTCTTTGGGACGATGTGTTCAACGACCTTCGCAACGATGCCGACGACTGCGGGCGCAGTTACGACCGGCAGGAGATGGAGACGGCAGCCTCGCTCGTGCTCTACACGCTCATGGTGCTTACCGAGGCGAGCCACCGATGGGAGCTGGCACGATACAACGGCTATCTCATGCAGATGCTGGCATGCCACTCCAACCCCGACGACATCTGTCTGCCCATGCAGGCATGCATATCGGGCGAGCTGGCCGAATATGTCGGGGCGTACATCGAGGCAGAAGAATATATTAGCGACCGCATAGACAACCAGTCGCCCACCCCCGACCCGGTAAGAAGGATAAGACGAGCCGACCGCAGCAGGATAAAGGAAGGCATACGCAGGCGGCTCGCCTTCATGAAGGGCGTACTGCCTTGCAGCAGCCAGAGCATCATGCGCCCGGCCGACTACGACATCATGACCGAATGTGTCGACTACCTTGTCGAGAACGGCGTGGTTAGGAAGATGCGGCGCAAGATAACCACCTACCTAAGCAACGCCCACCTGCGCTACACGTTCTATCTCATCTACCGCAACGAGGGCAGAGACATAGGCCGAAGCCTCTGGCTCGAGTTCCTTGCCGAGACCTTCGCCCAGTTTGGCGACAGCACCTCGTCGCTCGCCAACCACTTCTCCGACAAGCCGCACAACTACGACATGTGTACCGGCATTCCCTCGCCCGAAGCAGAATGACCACAAAGCAACAAAAGCGTCCGCATCACAAAGAATTTGATACGGACGCTTTTCCCTTTACAAACAAAAAAACGAAAAAGTATGAAGCACAAAGAACATTATGTTCGAGGATTCGAAATTTGGTTCGTTACTGTTACTTTTGATTTTTCCAAGGTCATAAAGTTCTTCAAGAAGAAGAAATAACAGAACCGATTTCAGGAGAGGGAAAACCCTCTCCACTTTTTCGCTATATTACTTTTTCGTTTGTGGCAAAGATAGTTAAATGTTTGGAAATGTTAAACAATTTAGAAGAAAACATGTCGCCAAAGGTTAAAAAAAACGGTCGTGGCGGTGCTCGTCCAAATGCAGGACGAAAGAAAAAAAGCGTTAAATACTACGGTTTCAGAGCAACAGAGGAAGTCTTTGAAATCCTCGAAAATGTACCCGACAAAACCGCCTATATCTGTAATGCCATATTGTTTTACGAGAAGTACAAAAAGTAAATAACGAAGGTTGAATCTACAAAAAACGGATTCAGCCTTCGTTATTATTTTGTGAAATAAAAAAACAATTTTTACGCCGTTAAAACGCCATCTGATTTTCAATAATGCGCCTTTTCGTTTTGCGGTTTATACCTTTCTCGCTTGTTGTGGGCGATGACAAGAAAACGAATCCCACACTTCCCCATTCCCCCCGAAGGCATTTGTAATGCCACATTTGCAGAAATAGAAAAAAGTTCGCGTTACTATTCCTACCTGCCGTTTTTCTCCAAAAATCAGCCACAAAGCATAAAAAAAGGCTATTTCCGACAAGTTTTATATAAAAAATGACACAATAATAACGTTTTTTCATTATGTTTGCACTAAATATAAATTTTGCAAAACTGAATTTTTCCTATGATATATTCATTTAAAGAAAAGGCTAAAAAAGCTATAAAGTTGGTTAAAGAAGAAAGTTTGATAATTTACCTGATTCTTTATCTCTTTATCGCATATATCTTTGTTGCTTACATAGATTGGTATATAGATTGGCATAATGAAAATGTTGTATCAATTCTTAGCCAATTTAAATCAAATATCTGGATGCAACTACTTACTGGAGTCTTGATTGTTATAGCTGTATATGATCTAAAATCGAAATATCAATTGCGTTATCAGTATGACTGGAAAGTAATTCTGCCTTTATTTCTTGTATCTATATTATTAGCATATTACCGATTATTTACTGAAAGATACAACTATATTTATTGGATATGTCCCGTATCCTATGTTGATGTTATATACTCTTTCGGTTTCTTATACTCTATAGCTGCATCCGTAAATTATTACAGAATGTATCGTAGCAAATGCGAAAGAAATAATTCAACTTGTGAAATATTAAGCGATTACCCTATAGAAGCTAAAGAAGAAGATATATTTAGCTTTGATAATGATGCAAATAAACTTGCAGATAAAATTAATGGTTTAGACAGAAAAAAAACTTGGAGCATTGCAATTACAGCCCCATGGGGAACAGGTAAAACCTCTTTTATGAATCTCGTAATAGAGAATATCAATGAAAATGAATTTGAGATTGTGCGTTTTAATCCTCGCGATTGTAAATCATTCAAAACTATCCAAGAAGATTTTTTTACCGCTATTGCGTGTGTATTGTCTAAATACGATTCAAGATGCAGCAATACGATAAAGGATTATATGGCATCTTTGCAGCTAATTGACAATCGTGGCATTATAGAAAAACTCACAAGCTTTTACCAAATATGGAATAAAGTAGAACTTAAAGAATCAATCGAAAAATCCTTTGCTTCTCTCAACAAAAGAGTTCTCGTTATGATAGACGACTTTGACAGACTGTCAAAAGACGAAATTCTTGAAGTATTGAAACTAATAGACAGTAATGCTGCATTTACAAACCTCATATTTCTTACTGCATACGACAAAAAGCAGGTTAACAGAATGTTAGGCGATGATTACGAAACTAAAGATGCTTGCTTTGTTGACAAATTCTTTAACTTGGAATTTGCCATACCTTTACGTTCATATACTTACATTTCACGCTATATTAATGAGAAATTATGTGAATTGTTGAAAGCAGATTCTTCAGAAACAGATAAAATACATCGCACTATCAAATATTGGCAAACCACATTTGAAAAATTTTTGCCAACGCTAAGAGATGCTAAACGCTACATAAATCAGTTTTTACTCGATTTCCAAGGTGTCAGAGGAGATGTTGTGGTTAATGAATTTTTGTTAGTACAGCTAATAAAATATCGTTATCCAGAGCAATATAGGTCTTTATATAAAAAAGAATATATTACAGAAGGCGTTGGTAGCGATAATAATAATCTGTATATTAATAAAAATAATGTGAATAAAGAACTCAACATATATCCAATCTTGAAGCGTTTATTCCCAGATTCCCCAACTAGAAATTCTTATGGCACACCAGAAAATCATATTTTTCATACGCAGAGTTTTGTATATTACTTTGAGAATCAAATATCTGGTTCTTTGAGAGTTGCAGATATAAAAAACCTCTTTTCGTTACCATGGAATGAAGTTACAAACACAATAGATGGATGGATTACAAATAATGAATCATACGACTTCATAGATTATCTTAATAGATTATACAGAAGCAAGTTTAATAATGAAGAATTCCTCAGATATGCCGAAATGGTTACATATATAGCATATAAAGAGCCAAAATCCGACGCATACGAGTTATTTACAAAAATAATTTATATTGAATACTTAAAAGCCAACAATATAAAAACAAAATCTGAGCGTACAAATTATAAGAAACGTTTGTTTGAAATAATAGAAAGAAACGCCCCTCAATTATTCACTCGTATTCATCTAGATTACAAGACATTACGCAAAAACGAAGATGAATATATTATTAAAGATAACGACATTTGGCCTTTGATTAAGGAAAAATTCATCCAAACAACGAAGGATGATTCAGCCGATGATGACAATCTCATTAACTGGCTGCATCGATGTATTGATAATATGGAGGAAACAACAAGAAAGATATTTTTGGATAAAGACTGTCTTGAAGCGTATCGCCAAAGAGTTGAGAAGAATCCAGATTACTATATTAAAACGTTTGTACGTCTTGGCATGATAACATCAAGCCCCGATTGGAATACCATAGCTTGCGAGCCTTTCTGGGAGCAGATATTTGAAGATGAAAATAAATTTGAAAATTTCTTACTTGAGTGTAAAAATAAAAAAATTGAAAAGTCTGAGCTGGCATGGAACTTCTGGCTATTATACAAGGCAAATAATTATAAACCTATTGAGTTCGAGAATCAAGGAAATGTTCAAGAAAAAATCGACAACAAGCTTGCAAGAGAAGTCCAAGAACTTAAAAAAATGCAAAATATAGAGACAAACGTTTCTCTAATACCCGACTCTATTTCAGACGAGGGGGAAAGAATAACAAATAAAAAATTATTATCGCAATATAAAAAAGAATTGGACGACATTACACTCAATATTTCATTAAATGGCAAAATAAGAAAAGCCATTGATGACAAACTAAAAAATTTGAGTATTTTTGAGTAATTAAGAATTTACTCCCCTCACAAGTGAGTCATTCTCGCTTGTGGGGCAATTTGCATTTCGCTTGTGCGGCGGCTACGAGCGCAATATCGTGAAGAATAAATATAGAGGGTGTGCATACCTAAATATGCACACCCCCTTGTGGAACGTCAGGCGTCGATGGTTAGCGCCCCTCTTTCCAGATGTTGCAAATATAGCCACAAAATGCACAAAAGCCAAATTTATTTGCAGAAAAAAAATTGAACAATCCAACAAAACAGATTCATTTCCTATCACTTGCCGCCCAATTATTCGCCTATAATACCTATAAATTTGCATCCTTCGCTTGTGTAAAATTTGCAATCCCCCACCATCTCCCAACCAAAACTCCAAGACATTTGCAAATGCCAATTTACTGAAAACTGAAAAAGACGAAGGAAGGCATTTGTTTTACTATTAAAGACGTCTTTATTGTCTTTCTATATCATATATCCACCCTTCATTCTTTGCAATCTGTAACAGATTCAGCACATTAGCTTTCTCCCATTGGTTAGAGACTACAAATTTCACGCCATCGCCGCTGGTCAGGACATACTCCTCCTTCAGCAGATGCCTGAACTGCGTAGTTTCCTCCTTCAGACTACGGGCTGCCTCAATATTATCCTCAATGAAGTTCCATGCGCCCCATCTTCCAAGCAAGCCATTGTGAAAAACATCCTTCAGTTCCCCGATGGTGGTATTGGGATGGGCTTTTAGGTACTCCTTTACAATGGCATAGCCCATCACGCCTTTGGTCTTATACTCTATACCATTCAGTCTGATGGCAACCCGTCCTTTCAAGTCCTCTGCCTTAACATCCAAATTTAACACAACAGGCTTGGGAATGGACTGTATGTCCTGACGTGCATTTCGGTTCTTCTCAAACAAATCACATCCAACAAACTTTGTCAGCAGAATAACATACTTGAAGAACTCCTTTATTTTTATTTCCTGCGACTTCGTGGCATGAGGACGTGTCGGCGCTTGGGAATTCTCCGACAAATCATACGATTGCGCAAGTTTGGCTGTCTCATACGAAAGCGACTCCAAATATTTAACTTCGGTAGTTGTAAGCGAATTGTCGTTAGCCGTAAAAGCCAATGCTTCATCCCAAAATTCCTTATTTGCGGTATGGTTGGCAATTCGTTTAAAGAACACATCTGTTTCGCCAACATACGCTTTTCGGTCTTCACGGTTTAGAAGGATATACAATGCCGGCTTTGACAACTCCTCCTTCATTTCCTTAACAAATTCCGTATAGCCGCGCCTAATTACGCTCAACTGGCATACACAATTATCCATCTCGATAATTTTAGAGCCATCGAGCACATCATCATATAGTATTGTATGTATCGTTTTTGCCATATTTTTTCAGTCTTAACTTTACCACAACCAACATTGTTGTGTTAAATTCTGCCGCATTTCTAACAGTATACAATTCTGTACAATAAAATTAGGGGCATGCAACTATCCAATATTCTATTACACTTGGGAAACCGCAATCTTTTAAACAATCTGAAATATCATGTGGGAGCATCTTACCTTTTTTGCAATCTTCAACCATTTGCATTATTGTCATCCTCAAATCTACTAAACTCTCGTGGTTTAAATTGAAAATATCAATTGTAAATTTTGCCTTTTCCTCGTCAGCTGTCGACAAACCTTTTTTCGGTATTATTTCTCCATTAGCCATATAATCAAAAAAGTTATGCGGATCCTCTTGAATCGGATCGATTATTTTAACATAATCACCCATTTTTACATTTTTATCCTTATGATCCGCGCCATAATCTTTACCATGTTCATCAACTACAAAATTGTACCAGTCTAATATATTCTTAGGAAACAGATCCTGTTTACGGAAATGGTCTATATGTACATTCTCTTGTATAGGTTTTTCCGTATAGCCGCTTAATCCGTCTTGTTCGCTAAGAAGTTGTAAAGTTATATTTTGCCTTAAACCGGAAGGCAAATTTTTCCAACTCGGAACAGGTTTCTGACTCGCAAACTTCAAGAAAGCCGGATCTGGGTTTCCTCTATTTATTTTTCTCATTTTCTCGTTTTTTTAATTCCAATTTAATACGTGCAAATTCAATATCAGAAACCGGCAATTTGTCTTTCAGCCAATTAAACGATTTCCGGTATTGTTCTGTATCATATTCATTATTTCGAATTAAGCCCCACACTTCGTCTATATAGCTCTGAACCAAAGGATTCCGCAATCCTTTCATTGAAAAATACTCCAACAACAGCTCGTCAATTTTCTTTCCGTATACCCTATCGTCCACTTTTACAACATTTCCTTCCGAAAAAACAAACAAATAATCTTCTCGCGTGATATTCGAAACCACAAAAGGGGAATGAGTTGTAATAAAAAATTGACAATTAGGAAATATTTCGGTTAGCTTTGTCAAAACCTCAACCTGCCATTTTGGATGTAAGTGCAAATCTATTTCATCAATCAAAACAACACCTTCACCATTCAATGGCTCATCAATATCAGGATTAGCAATTGCAAGACGGCGAGCAATATCTGCTATAAGAGAAAAATAACACTTTTCTCCGTCAGACAATTCTTGGAAATAAAATTCATTCCCGTTTTTCTCCAATACAAGTGCCGTAGGACGACGGCGGATATGAAGATTCCTATAACCGGGCATCGCTCTTTCAAATGCATTACGAACAGCCTGTAATTGTCTGTTGGCATTATACATTTCACCGTCATGACGATAAAAATAATCGTCATCACTTTCCATTGCACGATACCATTCAAAAAAGGTCCTGAAATTTACAGTTACCTGAAAAGCATCCTTGTAAATATCTTCAAGTTGAATTTCCGTTTGTTTATGCAAATGTTTTGGAATATCAGCAGAATTAATAGCCCTATCAACTCCATATCCCACAACTATTGGTATTGAGCACTTATTCTTGTATCTTTCTACAATTTCATTGGCATAAACCAACGAACCTTGCATATCAGACTCTTCCTTGCCTGTTTTTCTATATGTTTGAGCATATTTTAAAAGCGACCATTCATTAGTCTTATTGTCTAAGTTTAAAGACAACTTGCACCTTTCTTGGCCCTTTGTTATATCCCTGTCCGACAACGACTTTCCACGTCCTTTTTCATTTTTAAACCTTGCCGTAAACCACGACAATAAATATTGCACAGCAGTCAATATTGTTGTTTTTCCAACACCATTTTCTCCAATAAACACATTAATACGATTGCTGCAATCAATATCTAATGAATGTATGCCACGAAAATTTTCTATTGTAATATGACTAATTTTCATATATTTTTTCCAAAATTACATTATGCAAATGTAGCGTTTTTCTAATAACAAACCAAATTTAGCATCTACATTTCTCACATTTATCATCCAAAAAATCCACACCTTTGCAAGCCCCCCATACAATCCCCTCAAAAAAACATAGGGATTCCGGGATTTTCAAAATCCCATCAAAAAAAATTACAAAAAACTTACATCGCCCAGCACGCAGCCTTACCGCCTCACAGCCAGCCACTTGACCGCCACAGCCGCGCGCCTTCAGCCACCCCCTCGCCAATGGGATTTCGGGCATTAAAAATCCCATATTGCTCCCCATTCAATCCCCCCGTTCCTTTGCCGTCGAGAGTTCCTCACATGGGGCTTTCAACAGAAAACATGAAGAGATACAATACTCTCGCGCAAGGGGTCGAAGCACAGTACACCCCTCGCCCTGTCGGAGCTGTCGTCAGACTTATGCTCCACGGTAACTCACCCCTCGCCACAGGCTTCCGCAGGCACATGGCACAAAAGAGAAGCGCGGAGAAAGGAGGAACAACACATGAAAAGTAACGTAAACCTGTGCGTAACGCTCAAGACACGCCTGTTCAGCTCCGTACTGCTAACGCTTAACCGCCCATACACAGGCGTGCTGCGACGCAACGGACTCGACCATTTCGACTTTGTCGAAACGCTACGGATATGCAACTGCAAGCGCAATCCGCACGTCTTCTCGGGACACTACATCACCATCACGCGCAGAGACGACGGCAGCTACCGCCCAAACCTCAGGGCCATGAAAGACTGCCACTCGCTCAATAGCGCCGAGGAGTATGCCACCGGAGTGTACAAGGAACTCATCAAAGCCTTGTCTGACCTTGTAGAGAAAAACGGGAATTAACACTTCGGATTGACAAAAAGCGTTTCAGCGTTTCAAGCGTTTCAAGAAACTAAGAGGGGGTGCGTTTCCTTCTTTTATACTTATAACTATTTAATAATTAATAAGTTATATAATAATAAAGAGTTTTTGAAACCCCACTCCCCCCCCACGGAAACGGTGCAACGCGGAAGCGCCCGACGAATTATTTTTCAAAGAAAAAGCAGAAATTGAAT
>R24__coassemble_205_pt1 | contig 43405 bp, 31 predicted proteins | sample R24__metabat2_low_PE_011 | metagenome-assembled genome bin R24 | reverse complement strand
ACTTAGAATACTTGTCGTAAAGGTTCAGCAATGAAACAGGGTTACCAACAGACTTGCTGTTTGCTGTATTCACCCAGTTAGGGTCGTTAAGAGCCGAACCGTTGTCGAGCCACTGGAAGTAGCCAGCAAAATTCTTATATTTAGGGTCGCTGCTTGTAACAGGCTGAGTAGGGTCCATGCGGACAGCCGCGCCAATGGCTTCGGTGTTTGCATAGTCGGTATCAGCCTTCATGAACTTACCGTTGAAGTTTGCAGTAAGATGATTGTCGAACAGAGATGGAGAGAGACTCAAGCTGGCTGTATAGCGCTTGAAATCAGAAGTCTTCAGGATACCTTGCTGATCGGTGTAGCCCAACGATACGCGATAAGGCACGTTCTTCAAACCGCCAGAAACAGTAAGGTTGTGGTCGTGACTTACGGCAGTCTGATAAATCTCGTCCTGCCAGTCGGTATTTGCATTTCCAAGAAGCTTGTAAGCGTCAGAATCGGCTCCGTAGTAGCTCTTTATGAATGCGCGATACTCGTTTGCATCCATCACGTCAACCTCGCCGCTGCGTGTGCTGAGCGAAACGTTACCATTATATGTAATCTGTGGAGCAGAAGCCTTTCTACCCTTCTTTGTAGTGATGATGATGACACCATTTGAACCACGCGAACCGTAGATGGCTGTTGCAGAAGCATCCTTCAGTACGGTAAATGATTCGATATCAGCTGGATTGACCATAGAAAGAGGGTTAGCCAAACCCTTCACGCCCTGATTGTCGAGGGCAAGACCATCGATTACGATAAGAGGGTCGTTAGATGCGTTAAGCGAAGCACCTCCACGGATTCTGATTGTTGCGCCCTCGCCCGGAGCACCGCCCTTTGATGTTACGTTCACACCGGCAATCTTGCCTTGCAGCATGTCCTGCGGATTGGTGGTGAGACCCTTGTTAAGCGCATCTGGCTTCAAGGCTGTAACCGAACCGGTGAGGTCGTTCTTCTTTGCAACACCGTAACCGATTACCACCACGTCTTGCAACGACTTCGCATCTTCCTGCAAAACCACAACCATGTTGCTTGTAGCCTGAAGTGTCTGCGAAACATATCCTACGAACGAGATTGTCAGGTTCGCTCCCTTCTTACAGTTAAGAACGAAGTTTCCGTCGAAATCAGTTATAGTACCGTTGGTAGTACCCACTTCAGAAACGTTGGCACCGATAATGCCATCGCCCTGCGAATCCTTGACCTGTCCTTTCACAGTTATCTGTGCAAAGGCACTCACTGACAAGAAAAGCCCTAAGATTAGGGACAGCACCTTTCTGAAGATGCTAAAACTCACTTGCTTCATGAAATCTTTTAATTTAAGTTAACTATTTATATTCCCTTGGTATTAGCATGCATCTTTTTTTAAAAAAGCATGCACGGTTATATTTTACGCATCAAAAATAGTATACAAAAAAATACAATAACACAATTTTAACATTTTTTAATATATTTCCTCTACGCAATCGTTTTCATACGTTTAATTTGTCTATATATTAGGTATATTTTATATTAGACAAAAAATAACTATATTTGCATCATAATCGATAATCCCATGAAGCAGACAAGAATAACAATAAAAGACATAGCCAAGGAATTCGGCGTTGCCGTGTCTACGGTTTCGAGGGCTCTGCACAACTCTAACGAGGTGAGCGACGAACTGAAGAAGAACATCTGCGACTATGCCGCCGCGCACCACTATCAGCCCAACATGCTGGCAACGAGTCTGCGCAACTGCCGGGTTGAGCGCACCAAGACCATTGGCGTGATAATTCCTAAATTCGTACATTATTTCTTTTCGTGCGTGCTGTCGGGCATCGAGACAACGGCAAGTCATCAGGGCTACTCTATAATGGTGGCGCAGAGCGACGAGACCTACGAGAACGAGAAGGAGATTATGCAACGCTTCAATGCGGCGCGTGTGTGCGGTGTCATCGTCTCGCTGGCAAAGGACACCAAGCAGTACGACCATTTTCAAGAGCTGCTCAACATAAAGGTTCCGATTGTGTTCTACGACCGCATCTGCACCGAACTGAAGACAAGCCGCGTAGTGGTAGACGACTATGCCGGCGCGTTCGAGGCTGTGGATTACATGATAAAGACGGGATGCCGACGGGTTGCCTTCCTCGGCTCGGTAATGACTCTCGAGATTGCCAAGAACCGATGCAACGGATACAAGGACGCCCTGCTCAAAAATCACATAAAGATTGACGAGCGTCTGATTATGCAGTGCGACAAGCAGGGCGACGCACATCTGCTGCTTCCTAAACTGCTGCTCGACAAGGACAGGCCCGATGCCCTCTTCGCCATAAACGACGACATTGCGTTCGAGGCTCTTCAGGTATGCCGCGAACTGAATCTCGACGTTCCGAAAGATGTATCAATCTGCGGATTCTCCAACAGCACGATAACAAAGGTGTGCAACCCTCAGCTCACATCGGTTGAACAGCGCGGCTACGACGTTGGGGTTGAAGCCGCCAAGATTCTGATTAACAACGCCGAGAACAAAGACGAGGACATAAAGATAAAGAACAAGATAATAGAAACAACGCTGGTGGTAAGGGGCAGCACGCTGCCAATGCCGCTTAACGACGAAAACTGAACATTCTGAATTTTAATCTTTAATACAAATATCGCATGAAAACAAAACCAGACATGAGCTTCTGGAAGCTGTGGAACATCAGTTTCGGCTTCTTCGGAGTACAGATTGCATACGCTCTCCAGAGCGCAAACATAAGCCGAATATTCGCAACGCTCGGCGCAGACCCTCATAACCTTAGTTTCTTCTGGATTCTGCCGCCGCTGATGGGCATCATCGTGCAGCCTATCGTCGGAGCAGCAAGCGACAATACTTGGACTCGGTTCGGCAGACGAATTCCCTATCTTTTCGTAGGCGCAACGGTGGCGGTGGCAGTGATGTGTCTTCTGCCAAATGCCGGAAGTTTTGGAATGAGCGTTGGCACGGCAATGATTTTCGGACTCATTGCCCTTATGTTCCTCGACACGAGCATTAACATGGCTATGCAGCCTTTCAAGATGCTTGTGGGCGACATGGTTAACGAGAAGCAGAAGACAAAGGCTTATTCAATACAGAGTTTTCTGTGCAACGCAGGCTCTCTGATGGGCTATCTTTTCCCTATCTTCTTTACATGGATTGGCATTAAGAATGTAGCCGAGGAAGGCGTTATTCCCGACTCGGTAATCTATTCATTCTACATTGGTGCGGCAATCCTTATTCTGTGCGTTCTGTACACAACGGCAAAGGTAAAGGAATGGAATCCGCAGGAATATGCCGAATATAACGGTACTGGCGAAAGCGAAGCGGAAACGCATGTTGCAGAGAATGAGGCAGGAAAGAAATCTGGCGAAAGGTTCGACAAACTGCTCATGAATGCTCCGAGTGCCTTCTGGAGCGTGGGACTGGTTCAGTTCTTCTGCTGGGCTGCCTTCATGTTTATGTGGACTTACACCAACGGAACAATAGCCGCAAACATCTTCGACACTCCAACCGTTGAGCGTGGCGGTGCGTTCGTTCTCGACACCACTTCGGCTCAGTATCAGAGTGCAGCCAACTGGGTGGGCGTTCTGTTTGCCGTTCAGGCTATCGGATCAGTGCTTTGGGCTATCGTCATCCCGATGATTAAGAATATCAAGGCGGCATACATCATCAGTCTCGTTTTAGGCGGAATAGGCTTTATCAGCACAAACTTCATAACCGACCAGCACGTTATCTTTATCTCGTTCCTGCTTATCGGATGTGCTTGGGCTGCAATGCTCGCACTGCCATTCACCATTCTTACAAATGCGCTCACGGGCTACGGCCACATGGGCACATACCTTGGATTGTTTAACGGAACGATATGCCTTCCGCAGATAATTGCGGCATCGCTTGGCGGAGTAATTTTAGGTTTGTTCAGCGTTCCCGAAGGAACGGCTGCACCAGAGCCTTATATGCTTGTCATAGCAGGAGTTCTGCTGTTTGCCGGTGCAGCCGCAGTTCTTCTTATCAGAGAGAAAAATTAAAATTTGGCAGGCAGCGACATCAGCTGAAACTGCAAAGTCTTGGCAATACGATAATCGCCAATGGCGTTAGGATGCAGACGGTCTGTTTCTGGTTTGTGGAAATAGACCGTCTGTTCGTCGTATAACGGGTACAGACCGCAAAGCGAATGGAGGTCGATAAGCGGCACCGACCACATCGAAGAAGCCTGCTTCAGGGCATCGACATACGATTCGAGGAACAATCCCTGAGCATTGGCGAAGTTCTCATCGGGCTGAACGTTCTTTGCATTGAAGTTGGCAAGCGCGCGATGGATTGGCGTGCAGAGTATTATCTGCTTTGTTGGGAACTGATGCTTCAGATAGTCGAACACCTTGTTCACGCGTCCGCAGAATGTTGTGTCGTTCATCAGCGGAGTGCGATGGCGCAGATAGTACATCTTGCCGTTTTTGTTAGCCTCGGCTGCATCGTAGCGCCAAAACTCGCCCATCGGCAGACTTGCGTTATAGTCGTTTGTTCCGGCAAAGATTATGATGGCGTCGATGTCGTCGGGATGCTCTTCCTTCAGTTTCTGTGCCTGCTTGTATATGCCGTTCCACTGGTTGCCGTTAATGCCGTAGACGAAAGGCTCTATGCCGAGCAGTTCTTCGAGATACTCCCAGTAGACGCAGGTTGTTCCGATGCGTCTCTTGTCGGTCATCGAGTCGCCGAGGAATGCCACCTTTGCGCCCTTCCATTGCGTGTTGAGGGTTTTCTCGCCTTTCTGCACCTGAACCTTCGGTGCTTTGACAAACTGCGCCGGCTGATTGTTCTGCGCGTTGGCACACAGCATTGTGCCGCTCAGCGCCAGCATCATCATTGTTCTAAAGTTATTCATCTGTATTTTTTGTTTTAATAATAGTTATGCGTGCAAACATAAAAAAGTTTGCCGACTCCCACAAACTATTTCTGTACAATTTGGTTTTTCTGTTGATTTATATTTGTATCTTTGCCAAAAAGATAACTAAATAAATCATTTATGGATACTTCTCTGAAATCATCAGAAATGATGGATGTAAATATAAGAATACCGAAAGTGGATTTCAAAAGGATGAAAGGTATTGCCAAGGCTATGGGCTGGGATATCTATCGTACAGAGACGCATACATCTGCCGAGATAAAGGCGGCTCAAGAGGCTTACGTCAGAGAAACGCTCACTCGCGCCTTAAAGGAACTGGAAGAAACAGAGAAAAAAAACGAAATAGTGCAAGTTTGAATGTTTTCATTCAATTACACTATTTCGTTTTAACCTTTAGCTTAATAGCCACGAAGCAATCTGTACTATCTGTTCTCCCCTTCTATAACCTTTGTAAAAATCCCCTAAAGCATCAAATATACCATAATTGTCATTTGCAATGGCTTCATCTGCGGCTTTCTGTGCTTCTGGAATTTTCCGCTCAACATATTGAGCTAGTGTTTCATTAGCACAAAATTCTTTAGTTTCTTTATAATCGACTAACGCAGAGATAAATTTAAGAACCCAATACAATAAAAAAATCGCAGAAAAAAACATGCAAACGCACGCAAAAGCAAATTCGTCTGTATATTTTACTCTATCTTCCTGATAAAAGAAAAGATCAATATGTACGACATGTGTTCTCTGGCATGTTAACAACCATTTTAAATTAAATATCGCAACAATTACAGAAATCGTTCCCATAAACAGTCTTCGTTTAAATTTGCCCCTTGCATTTTCTATCAGTTCCTTATATTCCAAGTTTTGCTGATAGGAACAATAGTCATGATACATTGCAACAGCCTCTTGATGTGCTTCTTTTTTAGACGCATTACAGAACTCAGAAAAAAGTTGTTTAAATGAAATTCCATAAGAAGCAATCTGCCCTTCCGCAACCCCCATTGCTAAATACTGAACATGAATCTCCAATTTCGGACTTGACAAGTCATTTGAATCTTGCAAAACAATACAATTGTTCTCAAAACTAACATTTGTTGAACTATCCCATGAAAAACATGTATAATTCATAGTATGTGCAAACGTTATTCTCAATCCAACATCAGTAATAATACAAGCTCCTGCTTTGTTTTTATATATTTCGACATATAAGACCGTTTCATCTTTACTGATTGCATAGTCTCGCTTCACTGCATTCACTGTCGATACGGGAATATTGGGATAAGTAAATCGACTTACATTATTATGCAATCTCTGAATAAATTGATTATTCAGAACTATTGGAATCAAAGCTTTGTTTTCCATTATCTTTACAATTATTTATTCAACACAAATACCTAATAAATTATCATGAATTCTATTTTTTGTATTCCTTCTTTGCTCCATCTACAAAATCCTTTATAGAAGACTTGTCTTTTAGAATGTCATTTACTTTATTTTTCATATCAGAAGCATTAAAATTAGCACCTTTTTTCTCAGCCAGTTCACACAACGCTTTAAGATAGACCCAACCTGAAGCCATTGTAATAGCATATAGCGAAGCTGACATAATAATAGCACCAGAAACAGTTCCCACACCAGGAATAAATTTCAGAGCACTTGCAACTCCACTCATTGCTGCGAAACCTGCAAGATTGGTAGCAACCGCAGACCCTACAGACTTCATAATATTTTCTCCAAAAGGAATATCTAATTTGTTGTTTATTCTAATATACATTCCCCATATATTGGCAGCACCAGCAGCTACATCTGCTCCAGGAACAGGAATCCAAGCAGAACCAACAGCCAACTTACTATGAAGTTTTACAACATCAGCAATTTCATTTGGCAGATTTTCATCTGCAGTCTTATCCAACAATTTCACTAACTTTATTGCGGTTTTAATCAAAGTACGATCTGTATCCATAATAATTATTTCTTCAAATCTAGTTCTTTTAAGCTTTCAATAAAAAGTTTTCCTGACATATAAAATTGGAAATACATTGCAAATCCTTCCAAGAAAAAGAGGAAAGAAAAGACGACATCCATTACAAGGGCTATAACAATATTTACAAAAAAGCCAAGACCTACAAGTTTCCAAAAATGATCAGAGAAAGATATCCCCACTTTATTACAAATACTTGAATACATGTGCCACAACACACCAATAAAGAAAATAATTCCAAAGCCAAAATCTGGAATCATCATTAGGAGTGCTCCCCAAAATGCATGTTTTTTTACAATTTTAAAGACATCCTTTTCAAACATTTTGTTGGCAAACTTTCCTGCTATATATCCTTCAAACATAGCACCTCCTTATCCAATTCGTTCTACATTCAAATAACTTCCGCTTAGCAATCCTGCCCTTTTAAGGTCAATACCATAAATACGCATGAAAGCATCGGCTACACTTTGTCCTCCGTTTGTGTGAAGAGGATCGTTAAAAGACTGAGACATTACATCTACGCTCATTCCTGCCTCCAAACGGAGACCATTACAGTTTACACTGTTTTTTACTGTTACTCTAAATAAAGGCATACTTGTTTTATATTAAATTAGAAAAATCAGCAATAAAACAAAAAGAGGGGCACAACTACCTCTCTAAATTTGCCTAGCAAGGTTCTGGAAAACACCCGGGATCACAAATATAGCAAAGCAGTCCGTGTCCCTTTTATAGGATACGCGACACACTTAACTAAACTCATTTTGATCCCCGATATAAATTTTCCAGATTTAGCCAGGTCAAAGTTCGTCAGCTTGTCTTGCAAGACGGCTTCAAGGGCATTTCTCTTCCCCGCCACCAATAACTTGCACTCGCAAAGTTAGTGCATTTTCAGAGAAAAACAAAATTTTAGCCCATTATTCCAATCTCACGGACTGCATTTTCTTTAACTTTTTTCTTCTCGACGCAAAATTGGGGATTTTATTTTAAACAACCATATACTACCATTAAAAAACAAAAATATTTTTTTCATAATAAGACTACAAACAACGAATCGGACTGAATCATAAAACTATGATGAATTTTCGCCCCTCTTTTCATTGATAAAATGTAAAAAAATCTTAATTTTGCAGTTCTGGATAAAAATAATGAGGCTCTATAATCAAAAAATCACAGATTAAAGTGCTCAGCAATAATTTGTTACAAACAAACTTTTAGGTAATAAAAAGATTGAAGGAATAACTTATGGGAGTAGTTTTTCAAACTATCATCAAGTCTCGCGGCTTGACAGAATGTACCAAACCAATTTGGAAACTTAAAATATCGGACTCTGAATACGAGGACTTGCGCGCCGTAATCGCCAAGCAGATTAACATTTCGAGCCCGGATATCAGCAACCCTTTCTTTACCGTTTGCAAAGAGGCTACGCTCTTCTTTGCCGAATACTGGCACAGAGAATATGCCGGCGGAAACAGAACAAAGGAGATGGTGTTCAAGGCGCTGGGAACGCGAAAGAACAATCCCGAACTGGTTCAGCGTCTGTACGAGGCGGCAATGAAGGGCTGCAAGTTTATGGAGGTTGAAAACTACGACGACGGCAAGACCAACCAACTCGACAACATGCTGTTTCAGGGCGGTCTGCCAATGAAGTTGATTACCAAGAACATAACCAACTCTGTTTACAACCATTTTGTGCGCGGACTGCTTAATCATCGCATCGGCATAGAGGAACTTAACCTTGGCAACGACGCGCTGCACAGCAACAGCATCAGACAGTATTGCAGTCAGTTGGCTCACGCAGCCGAGGCTGGCGACTACACTCAGATGCCTTTCCATTGCGAGAACGAGTTTAACGGATGGTTCGTCTACCTAAACGAGCTGGCAAAGCAAGAGCGCGAGACAAACAGCGAATCGGCTCCGTTCACGCTCGAATGGAATTTCAACGTAGACAGCGAGAGCAAAGCCATTGATGCAGAGTTTGTTGTGAGGGGTATGCAGAAACTGCCGCTTCAGTTCCTCATCGACGAAAAACTGCTGAAATTGCCGTTCTTCCCCGTTCAGGTTAAGGCTAACGGCAAGATTGTGAGTACGTTCGACTACGAGAAGCATTTCTGCCGTCAGTCTGTTGTATGCCGTAACGCGTACACAATGGGCGAGGTAATTTCGGTTGTGATAAACGATCAGAAAGAGCCAATCATTAACCGCGGCATGAACATAAACGCTCCGCAGATTCTGTTCCAGAACAACGACGGAACATTCACCGCAGGAAACAAGATAGGCTCGCAGAAGTGTCTTATAATCATCCCTGAAGGCTGGAACGTAAAGGACGAAGACGATTTCACTCCTGAAGAGTATTCTATCAGCGGAACGAAGGTGAATGTCGTTTCTCTCGATGCAGATTTCAACGGAAGCGTTGAGGTTTGCAGCAACGACGACTCAGTCACATTCAGCAGCAACACTCCCCTTTTCTGGACCGAGCAGACTCCGCGACTGATTTATCTTCCAGAGGTCGTTGAGCCACTATACAACGCCAACGACTGCCGCTATTCGCTTTGCACAAACGTGGGCGGCATAGTAAAGAAGCAGAAGATTAACAACGTCCAGTTCAGAAACGCGTCTTCGAAAGACTGGAGAATCCTGCCATCGCTCGGCGAGATTCTGGCACGCGTGAAAGAGCCTAACGGCAACTTTGTATACCCTGCCCGAATGATTAACGTAGGCGGTGACATAGCATTTGGAATCATAGAGGCCGGCGCAGAATCATGCAAGATTAAACTGACTTGGGAGCACGGCGAAATTGCCACCGAAGACGGCAACCTCATCGACGAAGGCACATGGGAGTTCGAGAAGAAGGACGACCGTAACATTGCCAAATTCACGCTTACGCCTTACGACACAGAAATTCCGTTCGGCATCAGCGTAAGACTTCCGTTCGTTGGCTTCAGCATCGTCGATGCCGAGGGCAACATCGTTGAAAACGGCGGCACAATAACCTATGCCGACATCGACAGATATCAGTATCACATCGTGGGCGAAAGCGTCAGCCAGTACACCTTCGGAAACATCTGCCGAAAGGTTGAATGGAATGACAATCGCCTGTATATTCAGGAGAACGACCAGAAGCAGAAGTCCGCTCCGTTCGAGGGTTGTCTGACAAGCCTATTCGGTCATCGCGAACGAGTAAAATCGCTTCTGAAAGAGGCAGGAAACGCTCTCGAAGTAGTCTTTACATTGGCTAACGACGAGATATTCAGCATAAACATAAGTTCGCAGACTGTTGCAGTCAAAACAGTTGAACCTGAAATCGACACAGAGGCTGAAAATGCCATCAGCGAGGAGCTTGACGAGGCAACAATGGGCGACGACCTTTGGATGAGCATCATAGCCCAGTTTAACAAGTCGATACGCGAGAACATATCGCCAAACTCGTCTGTTGCGCTGCGATGCGTGGCACGCGAGCCAAAGCACCTTATGAACCTCGCCTTCCAGCTGTTCGCCCTATGCTCAACAAACGACGAGCGCGAGATTCTAACCGAGCAGCTGAGGGCTTTTGCCGGCGAGCTGTCGTTTAACTGGAACATCATCGGCTCGCAGATTGACACCATTATGATGACGCTCAACAACTTTGTTGGCGACCTCGAAAAGCCTTTCTTGAAGAATGTTTACACCAAGTGGGCTATGTCGCGCGAGGAGAAGAAGATGACTTACTTGTCAGCCCTTAACAGCAGCAAGGCTTACAACGATTACATCGGTCAGTGTCTGATGGATATAATCACGTCGTTCACCGGCTGGGTTAAGGAACTTGTAGACTGATTCCACGCTATCTTTCCGACAGATAAAATACAATCGCCACACGTCTTCCATGAACGTGTGGCGATATTTCTTTCTAATAATACTCTTTTTTTGTTACATTCTGCTTTTTTATCCATATAGAATCATCAAAAGTCTGGATATAGAGATAATTATGAGATTCATCCTCTTTCACAAGATAAACAACATCTCCAGAATCAAGCACCGCAATTCTTCCGCTTTTGATATAATCACGCAGCAACCTTAACATTATTCGTCAAAACCCGTCACAAAACAATAAAAATAAGTATCTTTGCGCAAAACAAACCTTTACAGTTTTAATGCTAAACCAATACATCAAACTACGGCTGAAAACGATATACCGTCTTTGCAAGGCAATAGGATTTTTCGCGTGTGCAGTAATCTTGACTTTATTCGTCACGCTTGTGTTAGCACTATCAAGAAATCCACCATACATGACGGCTCTTTTATATGCTGCGGTAATTATTACGTTGCACTTTTCGCGACCAGATGCAACATTTTTGCAGACTTATTTCCCCACATCATTCAAACGGCTCTATATTGTTGATTACTTGACTATCGCCGTTCCATTCATCGGCATACTACTAACATCCAAGGATTTTCCATACATCGGCATTATACTTCTGTTAGCCTTTGCCATTCCGCTAATACCAAAGAAGCAACTTCCCTTTCTGCTACCAACCATGCCGTTTCTGTCTGACGGAAGTTACGTATATCAGCGTGCCGGACGATTATTACTGCCATTTTACGCGATATCACTTTTAGTCGCAGCTATCGGAGCATACATTGGCAACAATAATCTTGTAATCGTCGTAAACATTACAATAGCAGCAACCTTCGGCATTATGCTTTGTCTGAAAATCAACAGACAATACATCTTTAACTATGTCAACGCAAAGCATGCTATAAAGTTAAAATGCAAGCACGCATTTACAAATACCAGCATCATTATGATGCCGATACTGGTATGTCTGCTGCTTGTCAGTCCATCGTGGTTGCAGATGGGCATCTGCCTGTCGTTTTACATCAACTGTTCCATGTTATTTCTGCAACTCGAAATGCTACGCTTCATCTGTCCCGAACAAGACCTTTCGGCACTCATTGCTTACATTGTGCTAACTTGTCTTTTCGTACTGTCGGCAATGGTTCCAATATTCACTTTTGCATCACTATCCGTTACCGTCATTATGGCGTTTCGGGCACACTCATCTATAAACAAAATGCTATGTTAGAAATCAAGAATCTTTCTAAAAAACATTCAGGAAAAACCGTGCTGGACAACATCTGCTACACGTTTGAAAGCGGAAAAATATACGGTATTATGGGCGAGAACGGTGCAGGAAAGAGCACGCTTTTCAGATGTATCATGCACTTGGAAAAGTTCGACGGCGACATCTCTGTTTCTCACCCACACAAAATCGGATATCTTAGCGACACGCCTTTCTTCTACTCGTTTGTTACAGGCATGGAATACATTGAATTCTGCCTCAAAGCAAGCAATATTTCAATAGACAAACAGAAAATCACCGCGCTGAATAAAAAATTCGCACTACCTCTCGAAAGATATGCAACCAACTACTCTATGGGTATGAAGAAAAGGCTGATGATTATGACCCTGATGCTTCAGAACTATGACTTGGTAGTTTTGGACGAGCCTTTCAACGGGCTCGACCTTGCAGGTGTTATCCTACTCAAACAATGGATAAAACAGATGAAAGAAGAAGGTAAATGTATCATTCTCTCATCGCACATAATATCTTCACTGACAGACATATGCGATGACATCTCATATATTCACAACGGAAAAACAGTTGCTAACTTCACCGGAAAATCTGCCAATGAAATAGAAATGGAGATTTCGAAGTTTTATCTTGAGTTCACAGAAATTTAGTCTATACAAATTTACTTTATATATTGCACGGTTAGCCACAAATTAAAATCATCCCTCACCATCACGGTGAGAGATGATTACAACACAAACACAAAATAAAACACGACAAAACTACTATGCAATATATAATTTTGCTCTAAGTATTTCTTTTTTTTACAGAATACCCTCTTCGCGAAGTTTTACCTGCCATTTCCAAGCACTTGCGAGAGTGTCTTCCAGACTTGTTTCGGCCTTCCATCCAAGAACCTCGTTTGCCTTCTTAGGATCAGCCCAAACCTTCTCAATATCTCCGGCACGGCGACCAACAATCTTGTAGTTCAGTTTAACGCCTGTAACCTTTTCGAAGGTATTGATAAGCTCGAGAACCGAAACGCCCTTTCCTGTTCCAACGTTGAAGATTTCAACCGGCTCATTCTGCTTGTTCTCAAGGATTCTTGCCATTGCGCATACATGAGCCTTTGCCAAGTCAACAACGTATATATAGTCGCGGATACATGATCCGTCTGGAGTATCATAATCGTCACCAAACACACTCAACTGCTCGCGAATGCCGATGGCAGTCTGTGTAAGGTAAGGGATAAGGTTCTGCGGAACACCGTTCGGCATCTCGCCGATGATTGATGTTGGGTGCGAACCTATCGGGTTAAAGTAACGAAGGAGAATAGCTCTTACGTTTGCACCGCTATGCACATAATCCTGAATAATCTCCTCGTTTACCTGCTTTGTATTGCCGTAAGGGCTTTCAGCCTTCTTAATCGGAGCAGCCTCAGTTACAGGCAGATTCTCCGGGTCTGGCTGGCCATATACCGTACAAGAAGAAGAGAAGATAATTCCCTTTGTTCCGTACTTTGGCATAAGTTCAAGCAGGTTGATGAGTGACACTATATTGTTGCGATAGTAAAGCAGCGGCTTCTGAACGCTTTCTCCAACTGCCTTGCTGGCTGCGAAATGTATGATTCCGTCAATGTTACCATACTTTGCAAATACCGCCTCGAGTTTGGCGAAATCAGTACAATCAACTTCCTCAAAGTCGGGTCTGATTCCTGAAATCTTTGCAATTCCATCAACAACCTCTTTCTTAGAGTTCGACAAGTTGTCGACAATAACAACCTTGTAGCCAACGCTCTGCAACTCAACCACCGTGTGCGAACCGATAAATCCGGTTCCGCCAGTAACCAATATAGTACCTTTCATCTTATTAGTGTTTTTATTGTCTGGCAAAGATAGTATTTTTTTCGCAAACGCAACAGAAAAAGGAGATAAATTTACCTCAAAACAAAAAAAGACGGCCGAACTTCTATGTTCAGCCGTCTTTTTAAACTATGATTTGGCTATTTTTATAGTCCAAAGAGAACTTTCAATCCACCATCAACTCCGCTGAAGCCCATGAATGCCATTGCCAAAAGACCGGCAGAAACAAGCGCGATGGCAGTACCCTTCATTCCGGCAGGAACATCAACAAGGTCAAGCTGCTCGCGAATACCGGCAAAGATTACCATTGCAAGTGCAAAGCCCAAAGCAGTTGAGAACGCATACACAATACCAGTAAGAAGGTTTGGCTCGATGCCGTATGTTGCGTATGTGCCCTGTGCCACGATGATTGCAACACCAAGGATACAGCAGTTTGTTGTGATAAGAGGAAGGAACACGCCAAGGCTCTGGTAAAGAGCTGGAGAAACCTTCTTCAGGATAATCTCAACCATCTGCACAAGTGCAGCGATAACGAGAATGAACGCGATTGTCTGCAAGTACTGCAAACCGAATGCGTCGAGCACGAACTTCTGCAAAAGATATGTCACGATAGTTGCGATTGTGAGCACAAAGGCTACAGCCGCACCCATACCAGAGGCTGTCTCAATCTTCTTTGAAACGCCGAGGAACGGACAGATACCCAAGAACTGTGACAACACTACGTTGTTCACAAATATAGCGGTAATAAATATAAGTATAAATGCCATAATTCTTAACTTTTACAGGTTATGCTTTTAACTTGTTTACGATGGCGATAAGATAGCCAAGCGCAAGGAACGCACCCGGAGCCAGCACAAACACCAACATTCCGTAGTTCTCAGGGAAGATTTCGAAGTTGAAAATCTTACCAGAACCGAGGAACTCGCGAACTGCACCAAGAGTTGTAAGACCAAGGGTGAAGCCAAGACCGATACCAATACCGTCGAAGATTGATGGGATTGGACCGTTCTTTGCTGCAAAAGCCTCGGCACGACCAAGGATGATACAGTTTACAACGATAAGCGGAATGAACAGACCGAGAGATGCGTACACGTCAGGCACGTATGCCTGAAGAACCATCTGAAGGATTGTTACCAAGCTGGCAATCACCACGATGTAAGATGGGATACGAACCATATCAGGAATAAGGTTCTTGATAAGCGAGATAAGGAAGTTTGAGAAAATCAAGACTGCCGTTGTCGCCAATCCCATAGACATACCGTTGATAGCCGATGATGTTGTACCCAGTGTAGGACACATACCCAAAAGGAGTACAAACGTAGGGTTCTCTTTAATGATACCGTTTAGCAGAATTTTAAAATTATTCATATCGATACTCCTTTCTTTTATTTGTTACTACATGTTGAAGTCTCGGTAACCGAATCATTTACGCACTCGTCGGCAGCAACGGCAGGCGCGCTGCATGATGCGCCGCTCTTGTAAGCCTTGTATGCTGCATTAACGGCACGGAGGAATGCGCGGCTTGTGATTGTTGAAGCAGTGATGGCATCAACATCGCCACCGTCCTTGCTTACAACAAGCTCCTTCTCGCCCGGATTCTTTCCAATGATGTTACCCTTGCCGTCCTTCTGGAACCAAGTAGAAGCCTTTGCTCCAAGTCCCGGAGTCTCGGCAGTCTCAAGAACCTGATAGCCCTTGATGCTTCCAGCCTCATCGAAACCAACGAGGATTGTAAGGTTACCGCCAAAACCGTTTGGGTCTGTGCTCTGTACGGCTGCACCCTTGTCGGTGTTGTAGATGATGGCAGTGATATCGCCCTTCTCGTTCTTCATTGTATCAACCTTCTGAACTACAGGAGCTGCTTCAGCAACAAGAACCTTCTGGATACCAGCAGCAAGGTTCTCAGCCTTAATCTTCTCAATCTGAGGGGCTGTCATCTGGTTTACATAAGCCAGAATACCAGCGGCCACAACCGACACAACGGTCAGTACAATGGCCATATTACCAATAGTAGAATCAAGCTTTTTCATTTCTTAACAACCTCCCCAAATCTTTTAGGTTTACAATAATTGTTGATAAGTGGTGTAAAGGCATTCATAATAAGAATTGCAAAAGACATACCCTCAGGATAAGCACCGAAGTTACGGATTACAACTGTAAGGAAACCTATTGCTACACCATAGATAACCTGTCCCTTTGAGTTCATTGGTGATGAAACATAGTCGGTTGCCATGAAGATAGCACCCAACATCAGACCACCGCTGAACAACACTTGGAACGGATCGGCATATACAGGATTTGCAACGTGCAAAAGTCCTGCGAACACAAGAACTGTACCGATGATTGATACAGGAATATGCCATGTGATTGTCTTCTTGAAAAGCATCCATGCAAAGCCGATGAGCAATGCAAGAGCTGAAATCTCACCAAGACAGCCTGCACCGCCCTGTGAGTAAGTTCCGAGAAGCATATCCATAGAACTTGGAAGCTGGCTCAATACTGAAGCATCGCCGCTCTTGATAGCTGTTGTCATGACAGACAATGGAGTTGCACCGGTTGTTGCATCGGTATAAGCACCGAGCTGACCAGCCTCTGGCCATGTTGTCATCTGCACGGGGAACGAAATAAGAAGGAATACACGACCAACAAGCGCAGGGTTGAAGATGTTGCAGCCAAGACCGCCGAATGTCATCTTGCCGATGCCGATGGCAACGAGCGCACCGATGATGATAATCCAGATAGGAAGGTTACTTGGCAGGTTGAAGCCGAGCAACAGACCTGTGAGGGCAGCAGACAAGTCGCAAACGGTTGGCTCTGCCTTCAGAATGAATCGTGTAATTGCCCATTCAAAGAACACACATGCTGCAACTGATGTGAGCATTACAACAGCAGCACCAACACCAAACGCGTACAATGAGAACAACGCAGCAGGCACAAGCGCAATGATAACATTGAGCATGTTATTCTGTACACTGTCGCCGCTGTGTACGTGTGGTGACAAAGATATTGTTAATTTTCCCATTTTCTTAATTATTTAGTGTTACGGGCTCTGATAATGCCCATTACTGTCTGCTTACCGATACGGATATTGTCGAGCAGAGGTCTGTGAGAAGGACAAGTAAACTGGCAAGAACCGCACTCAATACATGATGTGATGTCCTCAGCCTCAGCCTTCTCCCAGTTAGCCTTTGCCGAAACTGTAGCCAACAAGAATGGCTCCAATCCCATAGGACATGCGCTAACACACTTGGCACAGCGGATACAGTTGCTTGCCTTTCCGCGCTTTGCCTCCTTGTCGTTCATGATAAGAACGCCTGATGAACCCTTGCAGATTGGCACTTCGATATTCATGAGTGCCTTACCCATCATAGGACCACCGCCGATAACCTTACCTGTATCAGATGGAAGTCCGCCGCAAGCCTCGATTAACTGGCTCATCGGTGTACCCATACGAGCAAGGAAGTTGCTTGGCTGTGCAAGGCTCTTACCTGTAACTGTAACAATACGCTCGAACAATGGCTTGTTCTTCATAACAGCCTCGTAAACGGCGTATGCAGTACCAACGTTTTGGACAACTGCGCCCACGCTGATTGGAATTGCTGGAGGAGCAGGAACCTGACGGCGGATAACTGCGTCGATAAGCTGCTTCTCACCACCCTGTGGATATTTAGTCTTCAAAGGTACAATCTCGATGTTTGGATAAGCCTGAGCCTTCTCTGTCATCAGTTTGATGGCATCTGGCTTGTTCTCCTCGATACCGATGTAACCCTTGTTTACCTTTACAGCCTTCATGATGAGGTCAACACCAACGAGAACCTGATCTGCCTTCTCGAGCATCAGACGATGGTCGGCAGTAAGATAAGGCTCGCACTCAACAGCGTTGATGATAACGCACTCAGCCTTTGCTCCCGGAGGAGGACAGAGCTTAACGTGTACAGGGAAGCAAGCACCGCCCATACCAACAAGTCCGGCGTTCTTAATCTTCTCAACGATGAGCTCAGGAGTGAGGTCGGGACGGTCAGCAATCTTGACAAGGTCTTCGCTGCGGTCGATAGTCTCTTCCCATTCGTCACCCTCAACCTTTATATATATAGCAGGCTTGCGATAACCGCTTGCATCGATAACTGTATCAATCTTCTGCACAGTTCCTGAGACAGAAGAGTAAATACCTGCCGAAACGAAACCTCCTGCCTCAGCAATCATGGTTCCGACCTTGACCTTGTCGCCCTTTGCAACAACAGCCTTAGCCGGCGCACCGATATGCTGACCAAGCGGGAACACAGCAACCTCAGGGAGGGCTGCAACCTTTATCGGCTGGTCGGCAGACAATTTATTTTCTTCGGGATGAACACCGCCAATTCTAAATGTCTTCACTTTATTCGGTTTTTTGTTTGTTACTAAATTTGATTAAGCCTCTGCCTTTGGAGTTTCCTCTGCCGCAGGTTTTGGAGCCTCGACAGCAGCAGCCTCAGCCTTTGGAGCAGCCGGAGCAGCAGCTGGCGCATCTTCAGTCTTTGGCTTTGGTACAGGAACTTCCCATGTAGCGTGGATTGCGTGGCGTACGTTACATGCGTTTACGCACTGACCGCAAGCCTTACACTTCTCAGGGTCGATGTATGCGAGGTTGTTCTCAAGGGTGATAGCCTCGAACTTACATACCTTAACACACTTGCCGCAACCGATACATGACACGTTACATGCCTTCATTGCAACAGGACCCTTGTCCTTGTTAACACAGTCAACCCACACACGGCGAGCAGAACCTTTCACTACACGACCCTTTGGACGAATCTCGATGATGTTGCGCGGACAAGCCTTTGAACATGCGCCGCAAGCTGTACACTTCTCTTCGTCAACCTCTGGCAGGCCAGTCTCTGGGTTCATGTGGATGGCGTCGAACTTACATGCGCCAACACAATCGCCACAGCCCAGACATCCGAACTGCCAAGCAGTCTCGCCTGCACCTGTTGCATTTGCAACGCGGCAAGAGATTGCTCCGTCGTACTCGACAATGCGAGGGCGGTTCTGGCATGAGCCGTTACATCTAACAACAGCCACCTTTGGCTCGGCAGCAGCAGCCTCAAGACCAAGGATAGCCGCAACCTTCTCCATTACAGGCTGACCGCCTACTGGGCAGAGCTTGCCCTCGAGCGAACCGCCGTCGGCAGCCTTTACGCATGCTGCGGCAAAGCCTGAACATCCCGGAAAGCCACATCCACCGCAGTTTGCCTGTGGCAAAACCTCAGACACCTGTCCGATGCGTGGATCTTCGTGAACAGCAAACTTCTTAGAGGCAAAGAACAAGACCAAAGAAGCCAACAGTCCTATTGCTCCAAGAACAATTACTGCAATCAGAATTACATTCATAAGTTTGATTTTTATTATTTAGTTTTTTATTATTGTAAAAGAAAATTTCTTTGTCAATCTGGCACGCATAGTATACAGAACGAAATAATATGGCACAAGAATGCCAAGGCCTGCAGCGGCCGCAACAATCTCGTTCTTACCAAAGGCATAGTATGCAGCGAACGTAGCCACGAGCAACAGCACAAACGGATACATATATGCAAGCAGTACGGCCTGAATGCCGTATGATGTTGCACCAACCACAGTCACCTCGTCGCCTACCGCATAGTTAGTAGCTTCATAGTCGTAAATATCTATAAGATGTTCCTTACTCTCCGCCGACTTACACATATCCAACGCCTTGCAGGATGCACACGCCGACGTTTGTACAATCTTTACTTTAATATGATTTTCTTCTATCGAATCAATTATTCCCTGATGTTTAATTGCATCTGCCATATTTGACAAGTCTACATTACAAAAATCGAGCAAATGTAGGTATTTTATCTTAAACAAAGAAAAAAACAAGTGATTATTTTTTCAATAAATACTCTTTTCTTTAAAATTGTTCGGATTTATCACAATTATACTAAAAAAAGTCACCGTTAATGCAAACGGAAATGTTTTTTTACCTATTTTTGTTTGCCAAAAAGTTTAGTATTTACTATTATTTAATAAACATGAAAAGATTTTTGTTCTTACTATCACTCATTGCTGCTGTTACAACAGGAGTAAAGGCTCAGAAGCCTGAAATCATCAAACTTTGGGGCTCTAAGGGAGCACCAACCGACAACGGACTTGCCGGTCAGGAGACAAAAGAGGGCAACGGATATAAAAACGTAGCCGAGGCTGAATTGTGGTGCTATCCAGCCAAGAAGGCAAACGGAAAGGCTATCGTATGCTGTCCCGGCGGCGGCTACACTCACCTTGCTTTTGCACACGAGGGAACAGACATGGCTCAGTGGTTCAACAATCAGGGAATCACTTTCTGCGTTCTGAAGTACCGTATGCCAAACCAGCACAACGGTGTTCCGTTGGAGGATGTTAAGCAGGCTCTGAAGGTTGTACGCGACCACGAGCGCGACTGGGGCGTTGACAAGCGCAAGGTTGGAATCATGGGCTCATCAGCCGGCGGTCATCTGGCTTCAACAGCTGCCACTCACCTCTCATCTGCCGAAGGACCTAACTTCCAGATTCTTCTGTATCCTGTAATCTCTATGGACCAGAGCATCACTCACCGCGGCTCAAGAGAGAACCTCATCGGCAAGAATCCGACAGAGATGGTTGTCAAGGGCTTCAGCAACGAGCTTTGCGTTAGCGAGACAACCCCAAAGGCTTTCATCGTATTCAGCGCCGACGACAAGGTTGTTGTTCCTGAGAACACAATCCGCTACGCTCAGGCTCTCATTGCACACAAAGTGCCTTGCACTATCCACATGTACCCTATAGGCGGACACGGCTGGGGCTACCGCGACTCGTTCACATACAAGAGAGAGTGGACAGGCGAGCTCGAGAAGTGGCTCTTGGAGATGGACAGATAAAATAAGAGGTGCATTTTCAGACACTTATTCTTTGCCAATCAAAAAAAAAGGATTATCTTTGCAGCCGTCTTTACGAGTTAGAGACATTTCAAACCTATTATTCATTTTAAAAACATTTTAACAAAATGGCTACAAGAATTAGATTGCAGCGTAACGGTCGTAAGAGCTACGCTTTCTACTCAATCGTTATTGCTGATGTAAGAGCTCCACGTGATGGTAAGTTTACAGAGAAGATTGGTACTTACAACCCTAACACCAATCCTGCTACAGTAGATTTGAACTTTGAGCGTGCATTGTACTGGGTTGAGACTGGTGCTCAGCCAACTGACACTGTTCGCAACATCCTTTCAAACGAGGGCGTTTACATGATGAAGCACCTTAAGGGTGGTGTAAAGAAGGGCGCATTCGACGAGGCTGCTTGTGCTGCTAAGTTCGAGGCTTGGAAGAACGCTAAGACTCAGAAGACTGACGCTGCTAAGGCTAAGGTTGCTGATGCAAAGAAGGCTGACGTTGCTGCTCGTCTTGAGGCAGAGAAGAAGGTTAACGAGACTATCGCTAAGAAGGTTGCCGACAAGAAGGCTGCTGAGGCTCTTGCTAAGGCTGAGGCTGAAGCTGCTGCAAAGGCAGAGGCAGAGGCTGCTGAGGCTCCAGCTGAAGAGGCTGCTGCAGAAGCACCTGCAGAGGCTTAATCTTCAACCTTTACAGATTAAAGGATTAAAAAAGGCTGTTCCCAAGGGAGCAGCCTTTGATTTTTATACACTTGCTATCTTTTTATTAGCGTATAATACAACATCTTTTATTACCAGCTTCTGAATTGCACTGATAAATGTGCCCATTGTGTCATAATCAGGTTTTCCATCTTTTACAGGAAGAAGTATAAATTTGTCTTTAACAACATTCCAACCACCTAACTTATTTTTGTATGAATAGATAGACAAATCTGTAACCATATTGATACATGGAACAACAAACAAATATTGTTTTGAATCCATATCCTTGTTGTCAAAAATCCATTTAATTGCGTATGCATCAGAAAGAACAGTAAAGTCTCTTGACTGATAATAAGCACGATAAACATCACTGTTTGAAGGAATTGTAATTACATTCTTCAAAATGGTTGCACCTTCACGAGATGCATAATAATTCAATCCTTGATTATTAAAACTTGAAGTCAAACAAGGCAATGTATATTCAGCAACAGGTTCTTTTGGTAATTCACCAGCTTTATACGGCAACTTTTTTGTACCAACTCTATCAAACAAATTCCCCATTCTAAATTCCTCCCATTGCATATCATCAAAGGATTTTAGAGCAGATCGCTCTGCATTCGTCAAAGTATAGTCAGACAAGCCAGTAGTCGCAAGGTAAGCGGAGAGTTTGCGCATATTTTTCTCTTCGATTTCACGTATAAATGACTCCATAAAATCAAAGTCGATTTCATTCTTTGCCGTCGTCGGAAGTGTTACAACAATATTTCTAAATGTTTCATCAACATGACGAACAAGCACCTGCAATAAAATTTGCTTTTGCATATTGAGCAAAGTTTGAAAGAACAAGATTGCCCCATCAGGAATACTGATTTTTGGAACAATTCTTCGCACAAATTGACCTGCATACCACGGCTTATTGCGATAGAAAAAATCCATCTGTAAAAGTCCCAAGCTCCAAGTACCTACTGGATTTATATTTTCTTTGTTCACAAATCCTGTAGTTTGAAGAATACCTTGATTTAACGAAGTCCTTGTTACATAATCATATTCATCACCTGAAACAAGTCTGTCTGAATTAAAACTTAGAGTGCTTTCAATTTCAAACAAATCTCCCAATCTGTATTCACCCCACTTGACATTCTTAAGTTTCTCATCAAGTGGGGCATCTATTTTCCCAAGCCTTCACCTCCATTCATAGGATTCTTCAAAAGACTACTGACCTCCCATGCAAGATAATCGGACACAGTCTTTTTGAAATCGGCAAACGTTGGCTTAGTATCTACTGGCGCGCTCTGATTCCAATCCGCTCCGTTTTCCGGGTCGATCGTACCTTCGTAATATTCTTTTTCAGTAAAAATATTCAGTTTACTCTTACCGAAACGAACAAGGTTCACGACTTCCTCATATCGTCCTTTTGCATTGTCAGTATCGCGAAGATTAACGCTTGCTTTCTTGCGGCTAGTTCTTGCATAGCCATCGTTAGAAAAATCGATAAACTTTACTATTTCGTCTTTCTGATGAGCCTCGCCTACTCTAAACACATACACATTCGTCTGAACGCTCGATTTTCCAACAAACAAATCTATCGGCATTTTTATACTTGCAAGAAGCGTAGAATGTTTCAAAATGCGCTTGTTGTATTCAACGGCTTTTCCGCTTCCCGCACTGTGCTGAATGATTATCGCCGCATAACCTTTGTTCATCATCGAAAGTGCCTTCTCTACAAACACCATACCGTTGCCACTTGCTGAATACGGCGGATTCAACACAAACGCAGTAGCAGGGAACTTCTCAGTAGTGCGCACAAAACCATAATTTCCGTCATAATCGTTAAGAGAATCTTTATTTATGATATTGCTGCTTCCATCGCCCATCAAAATCATATTGAGGATTGCAAGCATATAAATTGACGGTAATATTTCCAATCCCAAAAGTTGATTTGCCTTTATATGCGCCTCTTTTTTCTTGAACTCGTCAGGACTTTGGATGTTTGCCTTTGCATCGTCAATCATAACGTTCATGGCAGCAACCAAAAGACCTGCCGAACCAGTTGCAAAATCCCAAACATAACTGTCCTTATTCACACGGGCAAGACGAGCTAAAAAAGTTGCAACATATCTTGGGGTTAAAACAACATCATTGAGTTTGTCTTGTGTGAAGCCAAGCCAGTTGTACATCTCATTGAAGAGTTTGCCTGTAAAATCTGTCGTAAGTCCAATTTTGTAATAAAGTCCCAAATCGTCTATTACTTTCGAAAACACTCTTTTAAGCTGACTTTCGCCGTTTATTGGTTTATTGATGTTTTCGTTAGTCAAAAGTCCTTCTGAAAAATTCTGAATAATAAGATTCTTTTTATCTTCGGGAACATTCTTTGCACTCAAAAATGCTTCGATTTTACGCAGCATAATATCACCATCACGCTCACCTTTCTCCGCAGAACTTTTCAAGTCTGATTTTTCGAGTGGTTTTACATATTTATCACCCTTAATACCAAGATTTGCGATTATAGAGGCTGCAACAAGATAAATGCGAGCAGACTCTCCAAGTCCGTTCTCGTTTTTATAAATGTCGTTGTTTAGTTTTACAAGACTTGAAGATATTTCAGCTTCACGCTTTTCAATGCTCTTGTTTTTCTCTTCTTCAGTAAGATTTAACGATTTTACTTTTTCAATAAAAGAATCAAAATTCTCTTTTTTGAGGAACGACAGATCTGAATATTTTGCAACTTCCTGCCCATAGCCAAAGTTCTTGCTCGACACATAATACACACCTATTTCGTTCTGCAAAATGCCAGCATCATCCTTATAGCCTGTAACACCTATGGAAATGATATCTTCATAATCGGTGTAATGTAAAAGTGCGTTTGCATAATGAACCGCACCGTTAACCGCATAAGTATTTATGCTTTTAAAGTCATCTTTATTATCGGAAGTTTTAAGAGCAACATTTCCGTTTTCGTCAAATTTTACAAGCTTGTCCTTATAGCCTTTGTACTCTATTAAGACAGGGTAAAAAGAACCATAGCTGTCAGTTGCAAGTAGCTTACAGTCTGGACGATTACCACCATCTTTGCCTTGTTTTGATATATATTCGTCCAAAGCCTTATCTATCGAGCTATTAAGAGATTCCTGCTCTAACTTATAATCCAAATTGTAAGATTTAAGCCAACCATTTGCCAAGTCTGCAATATTCGGTTCAACTGACTGAATTTTAGTCTTTGCCATATTTTCAAGAGTTTACGGGCTTCATACTCTTGAAACTTCTCTTAAACAAGCAAAAAAGAAAAAAGCGCGAAACCGTTTCTTTGATGCTTATTTTGATTCAGAAGGCATCGCCAAACACCCGTACACAAAAATAAGCACGAAACGGCTCACGCCTATACGACGTGAACCTCTCCGCGAACTTACTCTCTGTGTACATTTAAAATTGGCGATTTTTTCTGAACCGAGAATAAGAGCGTAAAGCTCAATATTTTAATATGTTATATTTTCTTTATTTCTATTTTTTACGAAAAATATTTTTATTTGTTTAACTTTTGACCGCAAAGATAATGAAATATCTCAAACGATGGTGATTTTGTCTATCTGTTTTTATCGCGCTCAAAATGATAAAAATAGGATGTTGTAAATCTGATTATTCATTTACGACATCCTATTAGATTAACAACCTGTCTGTTAACTCTTACAACACGAAAAGTTTAGATTTTCACCTGTTTGCGTATCACCTTATACCGTCTTTGCAAGGCAACAAGCACGCTGCGTTCTGCCAACGGATTCAAGCCGCGGAATGTTGTGTGCTTCTTCAAATCGTCAAGAGGTATTTCGAGAAGCAATTTTGCGATACATTCATCAGCAAAAGAGTTTGTAACCACATTTACGCCAGTAAAATCAAGAACAACTTTCTCGTCCTTGTCGAGCAATGGACGCAGTTGTTGCCTTATCTTCGCTCCCATATCACTAGAACCAAAATTAGTTCCAAACTGTGAAAATTTAAATTCTACCATAACGACTCTATTTCTTCAGATTCGAACAAACGTTTCATTGTATTTACAAATATCGTGATAATTTTCATATTAACAACGAACAGTCATTATTTTATCAATTACTATATGATGTACTCTGAATCAAATTTTGCAACCTTCAACTCCTTGGATTTTCAACTTACCCATAACCAACATTGGACGAACCTTTCGTCTTACTATCCCCTTGCTACTATCTTGCTACCTTCTTCCTACCTTCTTCCTACTATCTTGCTACCTACTTCCTACTATCTTCCTGCCTACTTCCTTCTGGCTTCCTTGAACATACCCTTAATGTTGCTTCATCGTACCTTGGATGTACCTTGGACGTACCTTCCCCGTACCTTGGACGTACCTTGCCGCTATTTTGTATTTACCAAAAGAATAAATCCATCATAAATTATTCTTTATTACACCATAACGTTCAGCCGAATTTGTAATTTGGCTGAAAAATAATGTCGGGAATTTGTAATTCCCACCGCTAAGAAAAACATCGTTATTCGCGTAACATTTTGTCGCTTTGCGACAATGGGAGTTACAAACTCCCGTTTCGTGATGCTGCCGAATTCGGAAATTCGGCAGAACTAAGATTGTTTTTCAATTTTCAACTTCAAAAATTGTCAATTGTCAACTGTGAATTGTCAATTCTGAAATCCACCCTTTTTCAATTTTCAACTTTCAACTCCAAATTTTCAATTTATCCAAGTCCTACTGTCTTCGTTCCTTCCAGTTTACTTGCCCCTTGCTACCCCCTTGCTATCGGCTTGCTATCGGCTTGTCAATTCCAACCTTTCAACTTTCGGTTTTCAAACTTCAAGAAGTCAACTGTAAGTTGTCTATTTACAACTTTCTCTTAGTTATGAGATTGCTTATCAATATCTGCCAGCACCAAACCGCCAAGCATAAAACCAAAGATGGCTGTGATGTGTGCCATTGTGCCGTTTATCTGAGCCTTAGACGAGCACCATTCGTGATTCAGAAGAGATGGATCGCCAGGACCATTCTTTGCCTTAGGACACATACATTGTTCTGTTCCGCAGGTAGCATTGTGTCCTCGGTTTACAAGCAACTCGTCGCTATAAACGCACATGAATTTATGCTTGGGAAACTGTTGCTGCGATTTGAACTTCTTTCGCAAGGCACGCGCTAACGGATCGCCTTGTACCTTCCAAAATTCGGCAACTTTTATGCGTGTAGCATCCATCTTCAATGCTGCTCCCATAGACGAAAAGAACTTTGCCTTGGTGCGACATGACATCAGTATGAGCAAAGCCTTGTCTTTGAGCGAGTCGATGGCATCGACGATATAGTCGTAACTGTCCAAGTCGAAATCATCGGCTGTTTCTTGCGTGAAAATTTTCTGCAATGCCGTAATTTCAGCCTTTGGATTGATGGTTAGCAAACGCTCTCTAAGCGCCACCACCTTTACCTGTCCAACAGTTTTGGTAGTTGCCATAAGTTGGCGGTTTATATTTGTTATACACACGCGGTCGCTGTCAACAATAGTCAGCTGACGGATGCCACTGCGGATAAGACTCTCGGCACACCATGAGCCAACGCCTCCAACTCCAAAAATAATCACTTTTTTCTGAGCAAAACACTCCATTGTTTCGTTGCCTAACAGCAACTCGGAACGTTTGAATAATGCTTGTTCTATAGCCATCTTTACTTAACTCATTTTTTGCGGCGCAAAAATATGAAAAAAAAAGAAAATCTGTATTAGGCATGGAAGATTTTCGGAATTTGGAAGCATGAAAACAGAGCAAAATAACATAAATATGGTATATCAAAACAAGCCTAAAGTTTTTAGCGCATGAAAAAAACATAGCCCGACAAAATCTGCCGAGCTATGTCCTCTTTTTTTAATTATGAACCTTATTATTTCAGAAGTTTCTTTAGTGCTTTCAGTTGTTTGTTTTTCTTTGCCCCCTTGGCAAAAGAACGGGCGTTGTTCTGCGCGCCGAGTTTTGAAGTGTGCGTATGGTCGTGGTTGTAGTATTCCTTTGACTTCTCCTCGCCTAACTTGTCGAGGAAGTCGGCTGAGATGTTGTGAACATCGACAAAGGCAACGCCTGTCTGCTCAACAACCTCGCGATACCACTTTCCGTAAGAATCGTTGCGACGCTCAATCTTGCCGTCCTTCCAGATGTTACGCGGAGTGAGGCTCAAGAGGATTGGTGTTCCACCCTTCTCTCTTACGTCCTCGATAAACTTGCGGAGATACCATCCGAAGGTGTAAACAACCTTGTAGCGCTGTGTCTTCTCCATCTTGTACACATGACTGCTGTCGGCTGTTCCGGCAATATCGGCTCTCGCCTTGCCTGTGTTGATTGGGCCCATATCGTTGTGTCCAAACTGAATCAGGACATAGTCGCCCGGCTGGATGCTGTTGTAAACCTCGTCCCAACGGCCTTCGTCGAGATAGGTGCGGCAACTACGGCCAGCCTTTGCACAGTTCACCGGAGTACACTTTTCGGTGTTGAACACGAGCGAAGCCTGACTGCCCCAGCCCCACATGCCATCGTCTTTCTTGTCCTCGTTCTTCACGGTTGAATCGCCAGTGAGGAACACAACAGGCTTACCCTTCTCGCGCTTTACCTTTACGGTTGGCTTGTTGAGCGGTTTGAGATAATCGCGCAAATCGGTTGCCGAACATGCTGCGATTCCCTCGGCTGCCGACTCGGCATTGATGCGCGCGCCAAACTCGCTGCTGTGAATCTTATCGAGATAGAAATGATAGTTCACCTTCTTTGGACCGAACTTCTCGAACTTCTTAGCCGTGATGTCTTCCAAGTCTACGAGGGCAACATTCATCTCCTCTGAAATAGCCTTTATCCAAGGATCGAAGTTTGTGAGCTTACGGGTGATGGTGCTATCGTTGTCCCAAGAGTTACGCGGAGTGAGGGTGAACAAGATTGGAGTTGCGCCCTTAGCACGAATCTCGTTGATGAAGCGGCGAAGATATCCGCCGAAAGAATAGACTGTTTCAACTGCGCCAGTCTCCTTGATTGTCACCACAACAGAATCGTTGCCGATGCCCTTTATTGAAGAACGCGCTCTGCCCGAGTCTATCGGACCATTGTCGTTGTGTCCGAGCTCGAGAATGACGTAATCACCCTTCTGAACGCCCTTTATTACATCTGGCCATAGATGGCGGTAGAATGTACGAGGCGATGTTCCGCCAAGAGCGTGATTCTCTACCGTGATATAGTTCTCGTCGAAATACTCGTGAGCGTAGTATCCCCAGCCCCACTGACCGTTGTTTCCGTTGCCGAGTGTTCCGGTACGCATTGTTGAATTTCCGACAAGGAATAGAACCGGATTGTGTCCCTTGCGCGAAGAGCCTGCGACAGGACGAACGGTGTTAGCCTTGTTCAGACTGTCGAGAGTAAGGTCGATAACCTTATTCACATCTTCCTCAGTCTTTACCTTGCGGTCGTCCTTAAGCGGAAGCATAGCACCGCGGAAATCGCCGCTGAGGTCAGTTCCGAAGTAGAAGCCCGGCTGTGTTGGCTGATTGTATGCCACATTCTGAGTGGCGATGCTGATACGATAGACAGGGTCGGTCAAGAACGTGTGGAAACGATATTCAGCAGGAAGAGTTGAGACGTAAAGACGAAGGTTCTTATCGTCTTTTGTGCGCATCAGCACTTCTTCGCGCCAGTCTCCGTAGAGGTCGCCCTGCAAGCAAGGAGTAGCCTTTGTTCCGTTGTTGCTTATTGTTCCGTCGAACACCTGAAGAGTGTCGCATCGGTTAGTCTTTTCGTTATACTTGTAAACAACGTTGCGGTCGAGAAGTTCGCGAGAAAGGTCGCCGTCCCACCAAACCGCGCTGTTTATAGGGAAAGGATTCTGACGAGAGAACTTGAGGTCTGCCACCTTCTTTCCTTTATAATTGTAGATGCCCTTGCTGTCGATTGACCACATCTCAACGCCGTTGTTGCTTGGCATAATATCGGCAGCCATACATCTTCCTACATCGATGTTAGACGGAAGTTGGAAGAGAACCTTTCCTGTTGCAGCATCTGTAAGGGTTGAGCCGTCCTTCTTGTTCTCGTGGCAATCCCATACCTGAAGGGCTGGCTTGCCCGGAATAAACTGAGTAAGGTGCATGGCATCGCCGTGTCCCATCTTGGTTGAGTAGAGTCCCTTTCCGTCGTGGTCGATGGCGCATGAGCCGTAGATAATCTCGTCGCAGCCGTCGCCGTCAACATCGCCCACACGAAGGTTGTGATTACCCTGTCCGGCATAGTCTTCATTGCCCTTAACCGAACTGTCGAAAATCCATTTCTTGCTTAGGTTTGTTCCGTCCCAGTTGTATGCAGCGAGCATCGTCTTTGCGTAATATCCGCGGCACATGATGATGCTTGGACGAACACCGTCGAGATAAGCCACGGCAGCAAGCATTCGTTCGCTGCGGTTTCCGTGGTCATCACCCCAGTCCTTTGTATCGCCTCGGTTTGGTTCGAAGTCTACGCTTGCCATAGCCGCACCGGTCAATCCGTTGAATACCGTCAGATATTCCTTTCCGGTGAAGACATGACCGTTTGGACTGCGATAATCAGCCTTTGCATCGCCGATAATCTTGCCTTTGCCGTCCTTCGAGCCGTCGGATGTGCGGACAGCCATTTCAGCCTTTCCGTCGCCATCGAAATCGAACACCATGAACTGAGTGTAGTGTGCTCCGGCACGGATGTTGCGACCGAGGTCAACGCGCCACAACTTCTCACCGCTGAGACGATAGCAGTCGATAAGCACGTTGCCTGTGTATCCGTTGTGCGAATTGTCGTGGGCATTTGTAGGCTCCCACTTCAAGAATATTTCGTATTCGCCATCGCCGTCAACATCGCCTATGCTTGCATCGTTGGCAGTATAGCCGTATGTCTTGCCATCTGGAGTCTTGCCTCCGGCAGGCTTCTGCAACGGAATATTAACATATCCGACAGGAGCATTTGCCTGCATTGCGAACGTGCCGCTCTTCCCATCGGTCTCCTTGCCGTTGATAACCGGCTTTACAGTATATTTGGCAGCAGCCGATGAAGCATTATTATCAACAAAATAAGTTACCTTCTCGATTGGTGTAGAGTTAAGTTTCTTACCGTCGCGGTAGACATTGAATGCCACATTGCGCGCATCCTGAACAAGATAGCGCCATGTAACAAACACTTCCTTCTGACTCTGGCGCACGGCAACGACACCTCTGCCCAGATTCTCGGTCTTGAGCTTTGAGAAATCGTACTTTGTCTGCGCCTTCATCGGCACTATGCCAAGCATAGCACCAAAAAGCAGTGAAATAGCTATTTTCTTCATTATTCTAATAAGTTTGTCTCTACTTGAATTTAAACCAGAGTTTCAGTTTCAGGCCCTCGTCGCCCTGCTTTATGCGGATGTTTCCCGGCTGACTCTTAGGGCCGTGCTGAGAAACCGGCTTGAACGACTGGATTGCCGGAATGTCGAGCAAGAAAGAGATGTCGCCCTCTGGGAACGATGGCATCGTGTTCTTTCCGCCGGCTCTGCCCTCTGGCTCCTGTGGAGTGAAGACTCTGAAGAACACACCATCGGTCTCGCTGAATACCGTCATCGGAGTGGTATCGCTCTCGAGAGTAGCCCAGTAGATGTTGGCATGATAGCCCTTGAACTCTGGATATTCGAGTTTGCCCTTCTTTGTCTCACCAGTAATCGTGTTGTTATAGTCTTTGTGCCACAAACCGATGTTGTGACCGCGGATTCTGTTCTTCCAAACGCGATAAGGACCGCGTCCCATCCACTTCATGCCCTTTACGCTCTGCTCGTCGTAACTGAAGTTGAAGCCGAAGTTGCGCACGTCGGTATCCATAAAAGCATCGTCAAAGCCCTTTCCGCCGTTGGCACGGTTAAGCATCACGGCATCGAGGCCAAGAACGCCGTCGGGCTGCATACGCCATACAATCGAGTCAACTCCGCCAAGATATTTGACTACATAAACGGCGTCGTTGCCGTCGTTGCGGACGCTCGCACTCTGGAACTTCATCTTCAGTCCAACGGTTGTAGGACCGTTCTTCAGAGACGATTCCTTGCCGTCTGCCAATACATTCTTCAACTGCCCGTCAGCCTTGTTGAAGCGAGCCTCAACGCCGTTTGCCTTCAGAACAACCTCGTCGGCGCTCTCGGCAAACTCAGCCTTCTGCGCACTCTTCAAATCGTACTTGCGAGATGAATTCTGGCGGCCGAAATAATCAGGAGCATAATGAATAGGCCATGTCCATGTGCAGACATCCTCGCCGTGCTCGTCTGTAGCGGTCATCTCGAGCAAATCGCCGTCGAACAGATTTGCAGGGAAGTCGATGTGCATTCTGCGTGTCTCGTTTGGCTCGAGCGATGGGAAGTCAGCCTGTCCCTCGCAAAGCACCTTGCTCTCGCCCGACTTCAACGGAGATGAGATGCCTAGGATTTTGTATCTAAGTTTGCACTTGTCGAGATTTGTGTACAAGTACTTGTTTGTTACCATGAAATCGCCCTTGAACGAAGGCGTGATATACAGTTTCTTAAACTGGATTGGTGCCCATACGTTGCGAACGGCATCGAAACTACCCTCCTTCTCGCGATAAGGGCCTAAGATTCCGTCGGGAGCGTTGCTGCCGTCAGAGTCGAGTTCGTTGTTGCGATCGGTTCTTACAACGGTCTCGTCGCAGAATGCCCAGATGAAGCCGCCGGCAAACAACGGATGAGAAGTATAGTTATCCCAGAAGTCCTCGAGTCCTGCACCTGCACCTTGGTCGTACATGGCGTGCTCAAACTCGGTTGGCATGAACACCTTATAGCCGTTTACGAATCTGCCAACACCTGTGAGGAATGCCGGATAATGATGCGTATCGAACTGGTTGAAGTCGGCCCAAGGGTGAATGACGTGGCGTTTCTGCGGATCGTACTGCTCGAACAAGCCGTCGAGTTTGTAGTTCCAGCCGCCCTCGTTACCGTTGTTCCAAACGATGATACAAGGGTGATTCACATCGCGCACAAGCATCTCCTCTACGAGTTTCGGACCAACCTTGCTGTCGTAGGCATCGTGCCAGCCTGCAAGTTCGTCGAGATAGAACAGACCGAGCGAGTCGCACACATCAAGAAAATGATTATCAGGTGGATAATGCGAACGCACGGCATTCATATTCATCTGCTTTATCAGCTTTGCATCCTCGATGCTGAGAGCCTTGTTTGTTGTTCGTCCGCCCTCTGGATGGAACGAATGGCGGTTCACGCCCTTCAGAACGACCTTAACATCGTTCACATAAAGTCCGTCGGCCGGGCGGAACTCAACTGTTCGGAAGCCCACTCTCTGGCTAATCTTATGGATTGCCTTTCCGTTGGCATCCTGAAGCGTGATGCCCAGAACGTACATATTAGGATGCTCGCACTCCCACTTTTCAACATTGCCCCAGTTCAGCGAATGTGTCTGAACGTCGGATGCCGAAGCCTTCATCTCCTTTGTGGCGATGATGCTTGCAGGATTCTTGAGCGATGAAAGTTCGTACTTTACGGTTGCTCCTGCCGGAACATTCTCGGCGTAAAGGTCAACGTTCATCGAGCCGTCGGCCTTGGCATCTACCGCAATGCGATGGATGTTAGACTTTGGTTCTGCCTTCAGATACACAGGGCGGTAGATTCCGCCAAAGAGCCACCAGTCGGCACGACGTTCTGCACCGTTTATCGACTTGTTCTCGCTCTCCTTGCTAACCTTCACCTCGAGCAGATTATTGCCTGCTATGAGAAGATTCGTTATATCATATTCAAACTGATAGAAGCCGCCTTGATGTATTGCGCCGGCGAGTTTGCCGTTAACCTTCACCTCGGTATCGGTCATAGAGCCTTCGAAAACGATGCTCACCTTCTTGCCGTTCCACGAAGCCGGAAGTTTGAACTTTGTCTTGTACTCGCCAATTTCGTCGCTCGCCTTCTCGCCCTTGTTCACATAAAAGCGTCCGTAGGTATAATCACCAAAGCCTTGCAGTTCCCATTGCGACGGAACTTCTATCTTCTTCCATTTTCCGCTGTTCTGTCCTCCAGAGCATCGGAAGTCCCATTTTTTTGTATCGAACAAGCCTTTGCCCGACAAATAAAGCGTCTCAGTCTGCTGAGCATTGGCACAAACGGCACCACTCACCAGCGCTGCCGAAAGCAATAAACTCTTAAGATTAAAGTGATTCTTCATATGCGTTATTTAAATTCGCTACAAAAATATCCAACTTGCATAAAATCACTTTTCACAAATGTTTAATAAAAGTCGAAAAATGTTTCAAATGACACTTAACCAACATTTTTCATCTTTATTTGTCAGCCTCATCCGCATTTTTGCTGTCATCGCCAATTTTGTTGGCATAGCGTTCAATATACTCACTCGGCTGCATTCCGAACTCTTTTTTGAAGCAGATTGAGAAGTATTTCGGGTCGTTGAAGCCTACTGTATATGCCAAGTCGCTGATGCGGATGTTCGTATTCTCTTCCATTATCTTGCAAGCCGCCTTCAGTCGGATGTTGCGGATGAACGCCGTGGTGGTGAGTCCGGTCAGAGAGCGGAGTTTCTTGTAGAGCGTTGTTCGGCTCGTTGCCATCTCGGCGCAGAACTGAGTTACGTCGAAGTCAGAATTGTTGAGCTGCTTGTTTACGCACGCAATGGCATCCGACAGGAACTTGCCGTCCATGTCGGTATAGTCGAGTCCGCTGATGTCAATAACGAGCTGTTTCTTGAAGTCGCTCGCCGCCCTCGACTTCATGTTAAGCAGACTTGAAATTCGGGCATGGAGAGCCGACAGGTTGAACGGCTTGGTAAGATAAGCATCTGCGCCGGCGGTGTAACCCTCGTCACGGTCTTCCTCGGTACGCTTTGCACTCAGCAGAATTATTGGGATGTGACAGACTTCGATATCTGCCTTAACCTTCTTCGTGAGTTCTATGCCGTTCATCTCCGGCATCAAGATGTCGGAAACAACAAGGTTCACGTCCTCGCTCTTCAGAATGTCGAATGCGTCTTTTCCGTTCGAAGCCTTCAAGACACGATAGTTTCGGCACAGAAGCCTGTACATCACGTTAAGAAGTTCCTCGTTATCCTCAACAAGAAGGATGCAAGGCGTATTTTCGTCGAACTCTGGCTCTGAAGCGGCATTATCGTCAACATCCTCGTAGTTCGATTTGTCGGCTATCGCCTCAGATGAACTGAGTTCCTTATTGTCAATTTCGATAATCTCCTCGTCAGAATAAGCCTCCTTGCAGATTGGCAGTTTGACAAGGAATTCCGTACCCTTGCCTTCTTCGCTCTCGACCGATATTGAGCCTTTGTGAAGGTTCACCAAGTCGCGCACCAGAGACAATCCGATGCCCGTGCCGATGGTATGTTTCTGACGGTAATCGCCTTCGTAGAAGCGTGTGAAGAGGTCTTTCTGCCTCTCCTTCGAGATTCCCTTTCCGTTATCCTTGACCGAAAGTTGAACATGGTCTCTTTCAGGCAGATACTTCAGAGTGAGAAGAATGTAACCGTTTGTGTTACTGTATTTTGCCGAATTAGACAGCAGATTGTACAGAATTTTGTCAACCTTGTCGCAATCGAAATAGGCGTTCATCACATCTTCCTCGCACATAACCGAGAAATGAAGTTGTTTCTTGCGTATCAGAGATTCGAAACTCTCGGCTTCCTGACGCACAAACTGAGCCAAGTCGCCCTTCGCAACCCTAAGTTTCAGATTGCCCGTCTCCGCCTTGCGGAACTCCAGAATCTGCTGCAACAGCCTTATCAACCGGTGAACATTTACGTCCATCGTGCGAGCCAGTTCGCCAGCCTCCGGAACGCGCTCCTTCAGGTCGTCGAGCGATGCCGAGATTATCGTGAGCGGAGTCATCAGCTCGTGCGTGATGTTCGTGAAGAACTGAAGTTTGATGTGGTTCAGTTCCTCAACCTTATGCTTCTCCATCTCGTTTACTCTTATGCGGTTGCGCAAAGCCATTCGGTTGCGCATATTCTTCAGCACAAAGTAGAATACCGTAAACGCCGCAGCGATATACAGCATGAACGCCCACCAAGTGAGCCACCACGGCGGAGTGATAACCACGGTAATGGTCTTAACCTCGCTCCACTCGCCGTTTTCGTTCGTTCCCTTAACCTTGAAGACATATGTTCCCGATGCAAGGTTCGAATATCGTGCTTCGCGATGGTCTGAATCGACATACTGCCATTCCTTGTCATAGCCTTCGAGTTTGTAGGCGTAGCGATTCTGCTTTGGCATTGTGTATGTCAGCGATGCAAACTCAATCTCGAAGCTGTTGGCGTTGTATGGAATAACGATTTTGTTTGTAAAATCTGGAGTGAACTTCGAAATCTTGGTGCGCACCTCATCGTCGTAGTCGGAAAGCGACTTGCCGTCTATAACGATGTCGGTGATATGTATTGACGGAGTGCCGCTCTTCTTGTTCACGATGTCCGAGCGGAAGGCAACAATTCCGTTGGCACAGCCGAAATACAGAACACCATCCCGGAAGAAAGCCGAACGAATGTTGAAGAAATTATCCGGCAGTCCGTCGGCAACGGTAAACACTCTCACCTTGCCCGACAGCTCTCCGTCAAGAATAAGGCAGGCGAGTCCGTTGTTCGTTCCAATCCACAGATGGCCGTTCTCATCTTCCTGAATACTGTTCACCATATTTCCCGGAAGGTTGTACTTGGCATGGACAGATGTGAAGCAGTCGTTCTTTGTATCATACTGACAGAGTCCTGCGCCTTCCGCACCTACCCATATTCTGCCTTTCTTGTCCTGATAGATGCATGACGGATTATCAACCGGAAGTTGCTCATTTTCATGACTGTATGTCTGGCACACGAACATACGCGGATTGTTCAGCCTGCCAGAGATGTGCACCACGCCCTTGCCGTTGGTACACAGCCAGATAGTCTTGTCAGCCGTTTCGATAACCTGCGTTGTTTCTTGCAGAAGTCCGTTGTGCGCGCCAGGAACAGAACTCATGCAGAACTCCCTGCCGTCCTTGTATTTTATTCCCAAGCCCCTGTACGAGCCAACCCACCAGTTGCCGTCGTGGTCCTCGCACACATCAAAGACCAAGTTGTGCGGAATGAATCCGCTGTTTTCAACAAGATACTGCCTCAACACCTTTCCGCCGTTGCATACCGTAACGCCGCAGTCCTGAGTAACTGCCAAAATTTCGTTGGTTCTTCGGCTGTACTTTACCGCATACGGAAGTTTAGACGACGTTACATTAACGGCGTTTCCTCCATGCAGATAACCGATGCCATAGCCGATGCCAGCCCATATTGCGCCGTTAGGCTCTACATATAATCCGCTGATATGGTTTGTATTGAATGCCGGAAACTGCTTAAAATCGATAGTTGTGAATGCGCCCGAATTGACCTCGGCACGCAGAATTCCATCGCCCTGCGAGCCAAGCCAGATGATACCGTTATTGCTTCGCATAACCGATGTTATCTCGTGCGCCGGCAGATAGTGGCGGTTGTCCTTCTCCTGATAGTTGGTAAACGTGCCCACGCTGCCCAGCGGCATAATGCTCACGCCGTCGCGAGTGCCCAGCCACAGGCATTTGTTTGCATCTTCGCAGATTGAAAGAACGTAGTTTGAGATGAGCGAACGCTCGCCTCCCGAACTTGCCCAATGCTCGTAATCAACCTTATAGTTCTTTACATCTATCTTAAAGCGGAAGAATCCCGAGCCCCATGTTCCAGCCCACATTGAGCCGTTGGAGTCGCGGTAGAGTTTTACAATGCGCGTGTTGTCGCCAAACGGATTGAAGTGCGTAAAGACCTTTGTCTTGACATCGAAGTGATACAAGCCGTTGCTCCATGTTCCAATTATCAGATTATGGTTTGCATCCTCTATAATTCCCTGAATGTTAACGCCTTCGGGGATATCTCCCTCGCATACCTTGTGCGTCATAGCCACAACCGAGTCGTTAGCCTCGTCGTAGTAAGCCATACCGCGAATGTAGCCCAGATATACTTTCTTGTCCGAGGCAACATAAATATCATTAAGTCGCTGTTTGTCGAATCCGTTGGCGGTGTAACTTTTCACCGCACCCGTACGCTTATCGTAGATTGAGAGTCCGCCGTGCGTACCGATAAAAAGGCGGTTCTGCGCATTCTCCCTTACGCAAAGAACGTTGCTGCTTGGCAGAATGTTCTTTATATGAAAATCTGTCCGCAGCGCGCTTACGTTATATCCATCGTAACGGAACAGACCGTAGTATGTAGCCACCCACAGAAAGCCGTCGTTGTCTTGGTACACCTGATGTACCATGTTGTTTGGCAATCCGTCGGGGGTTGAATATTGTTTAAAACGGTAATAATCAGATGACTGCACTTGTGCCGTAGCACCAACAGTCGTAAAAGTAATCAGTAATACTGATAAAAGTTTTTTTAGCATCCTTGCCTTTCGATACAGTTAGTAATTATAAGATATATACGCAGGCAAAGATACTAAAAAAAACACTAATTTCTATCAATCCATGTGAAATCTTTCTGACAATGGAATAGTTACCGGAGAATTATCTTCGTTCACCTCCATAATGTCTGCCATGTAGTCCCACCACTTCTGCACAACTGGGTTTGCGCCCATGTCTTGCGACGATTCCTCACCTTCTATCTCCTGATATGCAAAAAGTATGTTTGTGTCCTTGTCCCAGTAAATCGAATAGTTGCGAACGCCTCCGTCCGATAGCATTTTCTTCAACTCTGGCCAGATGGCTGCATGGCGTTTCTGATACTCGTCCTCGAAGCCCGGCTTCAGGAACATCTTGAATGCTTCTCTTCTCATGATTTTTTGTTAGTATTTGTTTTAATTATAGTTAATGAAATTGTGCTACAAATATAATAAACAATTCACAATTCACAGTTGACAATTGACAATTTTTAAACTTGAAAGTTGAAAAAACAATCTTAGTTCTGCCGAAATTCCGCACTCGACCTATGGTCGTTTGCACCGGGACGCAAGAATTCGGTAGCTTTGTCCCCTCTTAGTTCTGCCGAATTTCCGAATTCGGCAGCATCACTAAACGGGAGTTTGCAACTCCCATTGTCGCAAAGCGACAAAATGTTACGTACAACATAACGACTTTTTCTGCGGTGGATACTCTTGCATTCCCTCGGCTTAGCACAACTTTTTTCAGTGGTGGGAATTGCAAATTCCCGACTTTTTCCTCAGCCAAATTACAAATTCGGCTGAACGTTATGGTGTAATAAAGAACAATTTATGATGGTTTTATCCTTTTAGTAAATACAAAAATAGTGGCAAGGTACGGGGAAGGTACGGGGAAGGTACGTCCAAGATACATCCAAGGTACGATGAAGCAACATTAAGGGTATGTTCAAGAAAGCCAGAAGGAAGTATGTAACAAGATAGTAGGAAGAAGGTAGGAAGAAGGTAAGAAGATAGTAGCAAGAAGGTAGGAAGATAGTAGCAAGAAGGTAGGAAGATAGTAGCAAGGGGATAGCAAGGGGGTAGATTCGAGATGAGAAAAGAAAAAGAGAGTGAAAAAAACAGGCACGCACTCCCCAGTGCGCGCCTGCTAATAAAACATGAACAGTCTCTATGAATTAAAAATATTAATATCCAGGATTCTGATATGCAGCCTTTGCATCTGAGCTCAAAGACTTTCCGCTTTCGTCAGTCAAGGCATCGAGCAATCCCTGAGGAATTGGACGATAGTAATGAATCTTAGGGTTAAATGTACCCTGACCACGAACGCCTGCATCGTTAAATGCTTTGTGTCTTACCTCAAGCTGACGCTGGCGAGCCAAGTCCTCCCAACGTGTGTACTCACCTGTAAGCTCGCGAGTACGTTCGTTAAGGATGAAGTTCATAACCTTCTGATACTCTTCGTCTCCCTTGAACATTTCGCCGCCTGTTGCTTTAAGTGCAGCGAAAATCTTATTATCGATTTCGGAATTAAGAATGTCATTTACATCGTTCAAAAGCAGATTGTTCTTTGTTGACTCTGTTGTCACTTCTTCAATCTTGTTTGACTCATAGTAAGTGTTAGCAGTTGTGTAGATAGCACCGTCTGCACTATAACCGCCACCCTTGCCTGCACAAGCTGTGTTGTTTACATAAGCAGCACCACCGTCAACATGGATAGAACGGTCCTCGCCCTCGGCATATCCGGCACGCTCACGAAGCATGTTAATCATCTCAACAACCTTGGCGTACTCTTTCTTGCGAGCGTATGCCTCGGCACACATCAAAACATCCTCGGCAGAACGTGCAACGATAGCGTCGCGAGTTCCAAACTGAGAAGCAATAGCGTTACGAGCACCATCACGATGCTTACCGTTTGCTACAAAACGCTTCTTCTGAGCATAGTTGCCATAGTTTCCGTGACCAGTTACCCAGTTCTGCTCTTCGCCTGCAAAGTAGCGGACGAATGTGTGAGGAGCCTGCATTACACCATTGCGTGTAACCTGACCTTCTGTACCAAGATTCTGGTATTCTGTGTCACCTGCATCATTTACGATATACTTGATACCGATTTCGCCACCAACAAATCTCTTGTCGCCAACACTTGCGCCAGCAGGCAAATAAGCAGACTGTGCAGCATCATAAACAGGAGCACCCTTTGTATCATTACAGCCGTAGCAAGTAATGAATGTCTTCCAGAAACGAGAGTCGTTTACACGGTCGTACACATCGAGAGTGTAGTTTGTTGTACGCAAGTAGCAGAACTCACGGTCGCCCGAGATATCACGCTTTGTTCCAGCCATATCCTGATAAACGGCAGGGAATGCCAAGTGTGCCTGGTTTCCGAAACGTCCCTGTGTTGCCTCATCAAGAGTGAACTGGGCAGCCAAAACGATTTCAGAGACACTCTCGTTGGCATCATCAGGCTTAGTATAGTTCCACAAAGAAGCGAAATCTGCACAAAGAGGATGAGCTGCAATAACCTCCTTTGTAAGCTTGATAACATCGTTCAAGTCTGAACTTATATAAGAAGAATTCCAGCCTGAATAAAGTTCGCTTGCGCGTGTAAGTTTAGCCTTTGCAAGGAAGTGGGCTGCAGCATACTTTGTAACTCGTCCCTGAGCCTCTGGCTTTACTGGCAGCAAGTTATATGCCTCAGTAAAGTCGCTTATAATCTGTGCAAAGCACTCGTCCTCGGTATTTCTTGGGAAATATGTATCCTTATCAGACGCCGTTGACTTCAACTTCAAAGGCATAGCACCGTATGTCTTAACGAGCTCAAAATAGCAGTATGCGCGGAAGAAGTAAGCCTCGCCCAAACGTATATTATAAGTGTCCAAAGTCTTTGGATAATACAAAGGAATATTCTCAATGGCTCTGTTCGCTGCTTCAATACGGTTATACATATTGTCTGCCAGACCTGGAATATAAGTTCCTTCTGTAGAGATAAGGGTTGAATAACCATTCATTGGAGCAACCTCGTTGTTGGCATCGGTATATTCGTCGACACCCATATTGTACAATCCATAGCCCCAGCTGTAGTTGAACTTCCAGCCAAGAGTTGAATATGTACCTGTAATAAGATCGTTTATACCATCTTCAGACTTGTAATAGTCAAGGTTCTTACGATTAAGCTGCTCCTCATCAAGGAAACTGTCGCTACATCCGGTCGCAACAAACCCCATCGAAGCCAAGAACAAAGACGATAATAAAATTCTATTTAATTTCATAATCTTTTTTTCTTACTGATGTTAATAATTAGAATCCTACGTTAAGACCGATAACGAAGCCACGGATTGTAGTTGTAGAACCCATGATTCTTGAATTGTTATCGTAGTTCATGAGGTCGGTATCCAACCAGTCGCACTTGCTGTAAAGTGTGCAAGGATTCATCAACTGAGCATAAACCTTCAAGTTTGACAAGCCTGTACCGTTAAGCTGCTTTGGTGACAATGAGTAACCAAGAGATACGTTACGTAACTTGATGTAAGAACCATCCTGATAGTTCATAGAACTCTGGTACTGATCCTGACTCTCACCGTTGATACCTGGCTGATAGTACTCAGCATTCTCGTTGTATCCCGGAACGAAGTAGTCGAGCTTACGCTGCATGAAACGACCGTCGAGAGTAACAGCACCCTGATTTACAGTGAATCCCCAACGAGAGTAGATAAAGAATGAGAGTTCCCAGTTCTTATATGTAAGCGTGTTGTTCCAACCACCACTCCATGATGGGCGGACAGTACCTACAATCTGACGGTCGTTTGCGTCGATATCACCATCATTATCAACATCCTTAACTCTTATCTGACCAACCTTGCGGTTGTAAGACTTTGCCTTATCCTCATCAACTGTCTTCCAGATGCCATCATATACATAGTCGTAGAATACACCAATATCCTCGCCTACAAACCATCTGTTACCAACATCTTCTTTTGAGCCGTTGGCAAGTTCAGTAATCTCACTCTTATCGGTAGACCATGTAAGAGTTGTTGTCCATCTGAAGCCATTGCCCTGGTATGGAATTGCACTTACCTGAATATCAAGACCGCTACCCTTTGTCTTACCTACATTTGCCATTGTACTTGTATAACCAGAGATAGAAGGCAAAGACTTAGCAAGAAGGATGTCGCTTGTCTTATTCATATAGTAATCGATGCTACCGCTGATTCTGCTCTTAAATATAGCAAAGTCGATACCGATATTAGTCTGTGCAGTACGCTCCCAACCTACATTCTGGTTAGCCATCTTGTTAGGAGTCTTTGCTGAAGCATCAGAGCCAAGATAACCCAAAGCAGAAGTACTTCCCCAATGATAATACAAAGTCTGAAGTGCTCCCTTTGTATCGTATGCGCCAATAGCAGAAGAACCAGACACACCATAACCAGCACGAAGTTTCAACTGGCTAACCCACTCGACATCTTGCATAAACTCTTACTGGTCGATACGCCAAGCCAAAGCAGCAGAACCGAAGTTTGCCCACTTGTGACCCGCAGAAAGAACAGAAGAACCATCTCGACGGACAGAAGCAGTAAGCAAATACTTATCCATAAATGAGTAGTTCAAACGAGCCATGTATGAAGCCATCTGAGATTCGCTGTAATCAGTTGAAGGAGTTGCACTATCTGCAGGTTGACCAAGATTGTACCATAGTTCTGAATCAGAAGTCAATGCAGAGTTGCTGATAGACATTACATCATAATGATTCTTTGTTGCGCTCTGCATCAAAGTGATGCCTACCTTATGAACATCGGCAAATACCTTATCATAGTAAATAAGGTTATCGAGTACCCAGTTTCTATTCTGGTTACGAGCCCAGCTACCCTTACGGCTATAATCTGAGTTGATAGAGCCGTACTTATTCATTGTACCTGTTTCGTACTGGCGGAACTCAGGACCGAACTGAACACGGTATCTCAATCCTTCGAGAGGCTTCCACATTTTGCCGAAGTTAACATCAGCATAGAAAACACCAGAAACATTGAGTCTCTTGCGCTGATTTACGTTCAAATCAAGTTCGTTGATTGGGTTGATGATATTTACATCGGCATTAGGGTTACGGATGTAATCGCCATTCTCATCGTACGGAACAGACCAAGGCAACATAGCGCGAAGTGCGTTGTAGTAGTCACCAGCACCTGTTGTTGACTTAGTGAAACTGTAACCATAATCCTGCTCGGTGTAAGCACCATTGACAGATGCACCTATTTTAAGGTAAGGAAGAGGCTCGGCATCGAACGTTACCTTAGCAGAATAACGAGTATATTCCTGTCCTGGCTGCACACTCTTCTGGTTCAAATAGCCGAACGAACCGTATGCCTGGAACTTATCAGTACCGCCAGAGAAGTTTACATTATGGTCGTGAGTCACGCCTGTTCTCTTTCCGTGAGAAGCCCAGTCGTACTCGCCTACCAATGCAGGATTGTAAGAACCGCTTGCGTATGCCTTTTCGATGTTCTTCCAAGAAGCAGCAACACTTCCGTAAATAAAGAATCTCGTATTTTAGCCCCTATACATCAAGCGTCTTTGTTAGTTCC